>Ga0099825_1001546_pt1 | contig 29585 bp, 13 predicted proteins | sample SiratroredBW_FD_76838 | JGI IMG/M metagenome (GOLD analysis project Ga0099825, IMG submission 76838) | Root nodule microbial communities of legume samples collected from California, USA - Siratro red BW | ecosystem: Host-associated > Plants > Roots > Nodule | place: USA: California | collected...
TAAATGTAATTAGTTATGTTTTAATTTCCTATGAAGAATGAAATCTTTTGAAATACAATGTTAGTGAATGGTCGATATAAATATCTTTATTATGCATTATGTTTTAACTACTGTTTTGGATAGATTAGATGTTATAGATAATTTTTTTTGGGTGTTACATATACAAAACATTTTTCTTAAGAAATAAAGTATATTTGAAGATATAAAAATAAACATTATAAGTATAAAAATCTATTTAATCAAAAAATATATTAATAACGCCAAATATTACATTTTAAATATTTTTAACTTATAATTTGTATTCATTATAAAAATGGCATATTATTATTATCATTATTTCACAATAATTTAAAATTTGATTTAAGTGTTACTAAATTTGTTTGAAATTTGAGTTATTTCCCATCAAATTATTTAACTGAACAAGTCATCACCTCATTCTTTTTAATTATTTAAAAGTGATTAAATAATAATATTTCCTCGTCCTCAAAGAGAGAAATAAAAAGAAATTCTTATTAATTTATTAAAAACGAACAACCGTATTAATTTACAATTATATTTTTCAACAAATAAAAGTAAAATAAAGTTAATAGCATAGTTAATGTTTACCGTTTGCATTTATTTTCTGACACAGTTTCTGAATTTTGGTTCGAAGTCTCTGGCAAATGGTGTCACCTTCAAACTCCTCACAATATTTTCCCTCTCAAATGAAGAAGAACAAACTCACACCTTCCCAATGACACCACCCTTCACTCTCTCTCTTTCCCTCTTCGCCGTTTTCTCTATAACCGCCGTGCACGGCCTCGGCTCCGCCGCCACCGTCGCCGTCACGTACGGCACCTCCACCGTGTGCGGTATTGTCGCCGGGGAGTTCCACCACCGCATCCAGTGCTCCCGGGACGGCAGGCGCGTTCCTATCACGCTCCCGGACGCCTCCTTTGAGACCATATCCGGGGGGAGGAGCTTCTTCTGCGGCCTGCGCTCCGGCGGCTGGAGCCTCCACTGTTGGGAGACCGCCGCCGCAGACGGTGCGTTCTGCCCCAAGAGGGTCTTCCACAGCGACGTGGTGCAGTTGGCCGACGTGGCAGTTGGTGATTCCCAGGTGTGCGCGAGGGAGGTGCAATCCGGTGTGGTGAGGTGCTGGAGAGGAAACGGGAGGGTGGAGTTTGTTTCTCCCTCGGAGAGTTTAAGGTTTCGAAGTGTCACGTGTGGTCGTGGTTTTTCATGTGGGATATTGAGAGAGAGTGGGAGGGTTGTTTGCTGGGGTGGTGGTGGTGATGAGGGTGCATATATCAGTGGTGAGATTCAAAGAAAGTTTGAGAATTTTTCTATGAGGACTTTGGTTGCTGGGGTGTCTCATGCATGTGGTTTGACTCTTCATGGGGCTTTGGTTTGTGGAGGGAACAACGGTTCAGGTCAACTAGGAAACAGTGATTTGTTAAGTTCTTTGGATTTTTCGGGTCTTGCTTTGGGAGACAGTTTCACGTGTGGCATTAGGCAGAAGAATGGGGTTGTTGTGTGTTGGGGTGGTGGTTTTGATAGTGATGTGGTAAAGGGTGTTTCTTTTGAGTCTCTTGTTGCTGGTTTGGATTATGTTTGTGGGTTGATCACTGGGAATTTGTCTGTGGTTTGTTGGGGTGGTAAGGGTGGGTTTGATGTGGCTAATCAGATTCCATTGGGAGTGATTCTCCCGGCTCCTTGTGTTGAGGGTGGATGTGGTAGCTCTTGTGGTACATATCCTGATTCCGATGCTCTTTGTCATGGCTCTGGGAGCATTTGTTATGCTTGCCAAACTGAGGTTCCACTGGCTGTGCCATTGTTTCCTCCAACACAATCATCACAAGATTCTTCTTCACATGAAGGAAGAAAGTTGAAGGAGTTTGTGGTGTTTTTGGTTGTTGGATCAGTTGGGGCTTTTGCCGGTCTATGTACTATTGTTTATTTCATTTGGTTTGGTGCAAAGAGGGTTTCGGTGAGGAGAGAAGTAAGTAATAGTTCTGTGAAGCCTACAAGCTCAGAGAGTGATGCCTATGTGGATATAATCCCAATGCCTAATGCTGGTTCCAATGGAACAACCTTCAGAACTTTTTCTAGCAAAAGCCATGGGTCAAGAAGATTGAGGAGGCATAGGAGTGGTTCATCATCGAAGCATGTGGACAGGACTGAGAGTTTCTCATTGCGTGAACTGGCAGCAGCCACTGACAATTTCTCGTTGTATAATAAGATAGGTGCTGGTAGCTTCGGCAGTGTTTACAAAGGCATGCTAGGAGATGGTCGTGAAGTGGCTATTAAAAGAGGAGATACTAGTACTGTGAAGAAGAAATTTCAGGAGAAAGAAATTGCTTTTGATTCTGAATTGGCCATGCTGTCCCGGCTTCACCACAAGCACTTGGTGAGGCTAATTGGGTTCTGCGAGGAGAATGATGAGAGGCTTTTGGTGTATGAGTACATGAGCAATGGCTCACTTTATGACCATTTGCATGACAAAAACAATATTGAGAAGAGTAGCAGCATTTTAAATTCTTGGAAGGTGAGGATCAAGGTTGCATTGGGTGCTGCTAGGGGAATTGAGTACATTCACAACTATGCTGTGCCACCCATTATTCACAGGGATATCAAGTCGTCAAATATACTTTTGGACTCAAACTGGAATGCCAGAGTTTCTGACTTTGGATTGTCACTAATTTGGCCCGAGAGTGAGCAAGAATTGATGTCCACCAAGGCAGTTGGAACCGTTGGCTACATAGACCCTGAGTACTATGTATTGAATGTGCTAACCACAAAGAGTGATGTGTATGGTTTAGGAGTGGTGATGCTGGAGCTTCTCACAGGAAAGAAGGCTGTGTTCAAAACTGAAGATGGTTCAAGCCCTATAGGGGTAGTGGAACACACAAGGCCAAAGATAGCATCAGGAGAGCTTTGGAGTGTGTTGGATTATAGAGTTGGACAGCCAGAAGTAAATGAGGTTGAGTCCCTTGAGATCATGGCTTACACTGCTATGCACTGTGTGAACATGGAGGGAAAAGAGAGGCCAGAAATGACTGACATAGTTGCTAACTTGGAGAGGGCATTGGCTTTCATTGAAGGCAGCCCTACTAGCATCTCCCTAGCATCATTCTCTGCCCCTCTTGATTGAAATCTCATCCTCTGATTCATTCAAGAAATTCTTTGATTTATTTTTTCTTTACCTTTTACAAAATTATTCTTTGGATTGTGCACCCATGAACTGTAGGGGAAAGCATACAAAGAATTTATCAGTTTTCATCCTCAACATGATTTTTCAGTTTTGATGACTATTGTATTTGTTTATAACTTTTCACAATATCAGATGTAACAAAACAGCCACCACAACTGCAATAATAGATTAAAACTTTGTAAGATAATTAGTTAAGCAACTGCAAAGTGAGTAGTTAGCTAGCAAATTGATTACATGATTTTGCTATAACTGTGTAGTCTTGAGTCTTGTGTATGAAATGATGAGGTAGGTGTTACTTGAGATGTTGGACTTATTGAGTGAGGCCAGCTTATTTGGATCTTCTGAAACCGCCCATTCAGAGAGTAACAATTTTGATTAGATTTAATTAACGAATGGTTATCTCATCATCTATTGCTTAATTTAATTGCTGGCCATGGAGGCATGGGACATGCAGAATTAATTAGTGCTAAGGTAAGTCAAATGCTGCCAAATTTGAGATCAAAACCACGTTGGTGGCACATTGATTTTTAACCCCATTTTCAACGCAACCAGCGGTCTTCTTGCTTACACGCAACAGATGGTGATCTGTCCTAGATCAATGAAGTGTAAATGGATTTGTTTCTCAAGCATTTATGCTCTTAATGAGAAAAGTAAAACAAATTTCTTCTGGATAAGTTTTATGCACAAGTTCTAGATAAGTTATAACCAATTTTCTAGAGAAATTAAAATCACTTTTCTGTAATTTGGTTTTAATTTATACATAAAGTAATTGTAATTTTTATTAGAATGTATTTCTCTATTTATTTTCTTTATCTATAAATATTTGTGACTTGGTGGGCTCACAAGTTCATGTAAGTCCTGTTTCGTTTTATTTTAGATTCTTGACAAATTAAAAGTATGATATTTAGGTGGGATTCTGAGAAGATGCTAGAGTCAATCCAATGCAGTTTTTCATTTTCTTTTCCATCTAATTTAGGCCATTCTGGTTGAGTATGGATTCGGCAGTTGATTCTTTTTTGTCTGTCTTGGGTTATTGCTGAGAAGATTAGGCCTTTTTGACTTGAGAAGATGACAAGAACAAGTAACTCTGATGCATTTAAAAGCTTATGCAAGTCTGATACATTTTCCTTATTTGAATTTTGTTCTAACCATGCTAAAAGTCAATTTTATAAATTGGTTTAATTAATTATTTTTCAGGTTCTAATATCAACTTAAAGTTTCTACGCAGTTGTGTTTAATCCACATCATGGAGTCATCACTAATCTATAAATGTAATGTGTTTTTGGATAAATAACTTGAACGCATGATATGTATTATCCAAAGCTGGTGCCTGGGGACTTTCCCAATTAACTAGGAAATTGAGATCAAGATCGATCTTCACCAATGACCACTAATAATTTATTTCATATACAAACTTTTATCTCAGATTCAGATAGCTGTCAAATGTGTGACACCAGTTGACTGGTTTTGATTGATTGATTGATTATTAGTACAATGATTATGTGATTAAATAAATATTATTATATTCATTGTCACACTAGCGTATTAACACTGGCACGATACTTCAAACAATACTTGTACATAGCAGTTAGACATTTCGTGCTCATATTCATACAAAACATAATCAGATCTCAACTATATACAAAAATTAGTTTATACAATAATTACACTTTTATAAACGAGATTAGTCTCTAATTCTCGGAAATACGTGACAAAATAAAATATTGATGTAACAATATACTATATAGGGTACCTTAAGTATTTAATGACTATTGTTTTATTTATCGAAAAGCATATAAGAGTATCTGCGTTTTAAATCTCTATAATATAATATTGAATTGTTAAATTTATGTTGATAGTTGTAGATGGAGTGACGGTATCTAAGACCACGGTGGGTTTCTGTGGATTCAAAAAGTGTTGTGGCATTAGTTCTCCTTGCTTGGTCTCTGAAACTTTCTCATTATGGTTAATGGCCCAAAGGTCTTGATTTTTGGCTCATTTCTTTTCTTGATGCATTACTTGTTGGATTAGGATATGCTGTTACAACTCAATATATGATATTTTTTACAAATTTCCATTATTTTGGTTACTTGGAACCGTGTTTATAGATTTTGTGATCGAATGTGCATCAATCTCAAAAACTTGAGTGCGTTCTAAGAAAATTGTACACGGAACTTCACTAGAGTCACCATGTTTCAAGATTTTTAAAGTTCACACAAATTCAACATTCATCCAATGCATAATACCACAGTCTCCCTCCTTTAGCAGTATCACGCCTGCAAGTGTTGTGATATGATGCATACGGAAAATCAAATGAAAAGCTTGTTGCTTTTTAGACAACAAACCACATTCTACCCACAAGCAATTCAGCAACCAAATATCTCATCCAAAATTTACTTATCAATATCAAACATATACACCAAAAAGGTGTTTTTCTTTATTTATGAAAAGTGGTTGTTTAGTTAGTTACCTTACTCTGTCTGTTGTTGAAATAATCTCCTGAACCTATGACTATTTCTATTATGAAGAAAAGCTAGTAGTCACATAGAAAACATTCACAGCCAATCAAATCCCAGATGAAATTTTACTCAATTTACAAGACTCAAGACAGATTCATCTTATTTTGGTTGTGATTAAGAAATTTATGCAAAATAAAAAGGGGGATAAGAAACAAAAGAATGAAAGGATGACCTATTACTAAAGCTAAATTTGTAAATCATAACCTACAAGGCACTATATTTTTACAATAATTAAAAATGTGCAATTTCTTTTGATGTCAGTGATTCAAGGTTGTTGGATATTGCACATCCTTAGCATTTTTGTGGTGTAAACTATAGATGAGATAACTCTAGACAGGTTTGAGATTGCAGGGAGGGGTTTGTGCAGGAAATGTAGTTGATTTACGGAGAAACGTCCTCTGCTTCTCATCAGCATAGCAAAGCAGAGATTCTACACAAACTTCCAGGGAAGTTGGTGGTGGAGTAGGCTTGAAGTCTTGAAGTTTTGCGTACTCAGAAATAAGGTTGAACATGTATTCATAAATTCGATCCATGCTCAAGCTTTCCATAAACTCCTGTCCTCTTTTCCCTATAGCCTCTGCCTGTAACAATACAAAAGCAACCATATGAATAATCGAATTCATTTGGGTTCAATTTCCCACGCAAATATTTTTACAAGTTGAATATCAGAAAACTCACGGGTAATTGTACCAAAATACCACTGACAGGATTTGAATCATTTCATGTTGGTAAGTAGCATGACAATATCACGTTATGAGAGAAAAAGACACCAAATAATTATGGTAGGGCCTTTCATTATTTGTGTAGGGTCTATTAATTTATTTTTACGTCTCTTTAATGACATGATAATATCATGCTCTTTACTGGTATGAGACAATCCTCGTTCCCAATAATCATGCCTTGTAATTATCAGACGAAAAAAGAATAGCTATCACATCACATTCATTATGAGCAGTTAAATTGAACACGCATTCCAATTTCCAACCATTTGAATTTGAAAATTTAACTACGCAAAAAGGACAATCATAATTTATCTCAACATATAATGCTAAGCATGTGCTGTGTCCTTTTTTTACCTCAACCTGCATGTGCTGGAGACATGAATTTTGTCTAAGATCTTTTATTGTAGTTTCTTGAATGTACTTTTTCATGATACAAAGGCTGAAATTTTACAGTGAACACAAAATATATGGGAGGTAAAAATAATTCTTTTTAAAAAATGAGTTGGAGAGTATGGCACACTACATTGGTCCTCATGGATCAAAACTTAAATGGCAGAAATAATCAACACTCAAGAAATAAATACCTCCTCTAGGTGTTGATTTCCCCATTCTACAGCATACTTTATAGATGGACATAGCTTCAGGGGATCAACAGGCCAATAGTTTTGCTCTGGAATAAGACCACGGCTGAAAAAATCTTCATACTGGGGTGCTATAAGTAATGCAACAGAACCACATGAGAGAATATATTTCAAACTCACAGACCATGCATACCCTTCAGCATAGATTTTATACCTGTAGGAAGAAGCACATAAGGAGGTGACGAAAAGGGAAAACTCGGCAGCATAATACGAAAAAATCATAGGAAATTTGTTACTTTTCAGAAGGGAACACGAATATAACAAAATTTGCTTGTTCAAATGAAGAAACCACTACAAGCTCTTCTACAATGTGCACCATTAACTCTTCAAAAGAATCCATTTGGATTTAGTGTGCACTGTGACCGTTTAATACTCACCGGTGAGTACACTGATCTGAAAGTTTTGACTGCTGAAAGCCACCCCTAGCTGCTTCACCCCAATCCTGCAATGCAGATCAACATACACATCAGATATGGGAAAAATGGTAAGCATGGAAAACTGAAATTACCAAACACAATTAAGGTCCAAATTATGCAAAACAAGTTAATCCAACCTGACGCATAATTTGTGCTCCCCACTTCCTAGAATGATTACATTTTAGTAACTCCTCACGAATAGGAGATGAAACATCTGGGTTTCCTTTCCAGTATGCCCGTGGTATCTTATCTATCCAACTAACTGCTTGAGAACCTCGCTTGATATCTGGGAACTCTTCATTCCAGGGTCTTATGTTTATCTCTGACCTGAGCAAAAAATGTTCAACAGATTCACGGTTCAAACCAAAACAAACACACCAAAATGATCATGCTATTTGCACCTTCTCCCAAGACCATAACACATCAACATAGTTCATTTACGCTAATCCTATGGTATGATCTGTTTCTTTTAGAGATTTTCTTCACTTTCTCAGTCGAGACTTTCCCTCACTCAACAAAAGTGATATTGTTGCATTTCAAAGTATTCTAAACATTTGGCAAAAGAAAAGAGATTATCTTTTTAAAGACAAGCTCTCCACTACTTTCTGGAGCAAGAAAAAGCAAAACTTTTATCCTTAAAATACACAAATAAGATATATTGACTAATAAATCTTCCAAAATTAAATCATAACATGCATTAAAGCTATGGGCGATGGTAAGACTCATATTATAAAAGACAACAGCAGGAATTACACAGAAAAAAACAAGAGGAACATAGTTTATTCAAATTAGTCCTTGTCCCGTCCCAATTTCTTGAAACAAAACATTCCTTTACAGAGTTTGTCCGCAAACACACAAATAACAATGCACATGTGGTTAAATTTTAAGAACCAAAAAGTGCAATGTACATTCATTTAAAAGACGTTTTTTTTTTTTTGGTGAATCGAGGTATCCCAAGTCAGATACTGATAGCTCAAGATACTCAGATCCATTTAAGAATTTTCGATTTTTCAAAAGATATTATTTCATTCCACACAAAACTGGGAGAAAGTTAAGAGATATAGTTATTTATCAACCATACCATATTCATGAAGGTAAAGGTGAACAGAATATCTTTAAAAATACCCCTTACACAATAAACAAGTGGAAGAAAAATCATAGGCGCTGAATTGAATGACCCACACAAAGCAACAGGAAAAAGGTGGCATTTTGGCACAACCCCGTTGAAAATCTTACCAACCCCAGAAAGACCAATCCGGAAAAGGGATGTCAAAGTGTTCCTTTGTGGTGCAATACCGAAAGAGAGGCACAGGCATTCCTTGGTATTCAATCCTGTTGACAGTTGGCTTATCCATGCAATCAAACATCATATCCACATCAGGCACCATCCCAGGGTACCTCCTCAGAAGCTGCAACAATCCCCACAGAGTGAACATCGCCCTACTCTGCACACACGCATAGTACCAATCCACAAACATCTTCCCGTCAACAATCACCACTCTGAACGCCGCAAGCCGCTGCGCCCCCGCCACGTGTCCCTTCGTGATCCGGCTCTCCATCCACGGCTCCAGGTCCCTCCGGATCGCCCCGAAAAAGTCCGGACACGCCCCCCCGCCGCCGGGGAACTTCGGCCGTTCTTCGCCGAGGTCTCCGGCGGCATAACGGCACGTCAAGTAGGAGCACTGTAGGATTTTGTACGCACGCTGCTGGCGACTTTCTTCGTCGAAGGGCTTGTGAGGGAAAACATGCCACGGCGTCGGTTCTAGGTTGTGACCCACCACTGTTCCGGTCCGTGAAACGACGTCATCCACCTGTTGGACGAAATTACCCAGAGAAGGCAAAGTTACTGAAACCGCGAAAAAAAGTTACAAAGCGAATAATGAAAGGGAAATGGAAAGTGGGCAGGGAAGAAAAACAATGGGGTGGAAGAAATTAAGGACCTTGTAGAGGAGAAGCGCGGTGAGGGAGAAAAGAGAGAGAGCAAGAACACAGGGAATTAAGTAAGTCGGAGAACGACGGGTGTGCTTAGAAGGGAGCACCATGTTATAAGAAGAAAGGAATTGAGAATGGCAAAGAAGAAGCACAATACGACAGAAGAAGTGGAAGTAGAAGAAGAAAAAAGTTGTTTTGGTGCATTGTTTGAGGAGTGGTGCATGCAATTAGTTGTGGGAAAGGCGGGGTCCTATTTTGAGACGTCCTTTTAGCCTTTTTGGTTAGTTTTTGTTTCTCTTTTTTCTCGTGGTGGTGAAGGGTCCCTGTACCCTACCATGAGCCATGACACGGTGATGGCATTTGCATGAAATGTGACAGAAGTCAGACACGTGGGTGAAGTGCAAGGATTTGGAACGTTGAGACTTTATGATGAGATATTTTGGCTTTGCTTTGTTTTTTGACCTTTGTCTGGTGATGCATGATTGCATGACAGAGAAAATGAGGAGACACACTCATTATAGAAATTTTACAAACACATGGTGGACAAGGTATGCCGCACCGAAACTCCAGTGATCGCTGTTTGGAGTTATGACATTTGGACGCTTCTTCAAACTTTGGTGGACAAAGCATGCCGCACCACACTCCAATCACCACTGTTTCCAGTTGTGATATTTGGACATTTCTTCAAACTTTACTACCTTAGATGTAAGTATCTTGAAATCAATTCAAATTTAAAAGATATGATCTATTTTAAATTTTAAGCACTGTTATTACAAAAGGTTTACTAATTAATTTTTCATATATTAAACTTTTTTTAGTGTCAAGAGTTTTTTTCATTAATCCAGTATATCTCAATATATAATATTATACATGAATAAATTTCAATTTGTTGTTGTCATTTTTATAATTTACAATCAAATTAAATAAGAAACATGTGAATGTCTGAAGTTTGACAAGTATAGTTAAAGTAAAGTCCAAATAACATGAAATATTTTTAACTTTAAAATATATGCTTTAAAAAATAAACTCTTAATTCTTTCAAAATATGTAAATATTTTTAGAAGTATAAAAGTTTTTAGATTGTACTTTGCTGTGTTGGGCTTGTATTTGGTCAAGCCTGGGAAAATGAATATATGGTTATCTATAAATAAGGTCAATTTCGTTTCTCTTACGTAAAAATAGCAAACAAAATAAAAGCCAAGTCTCAAGTAAGAAAAAAAATTAAAATAATCTATTATATTACACCGGATAATATTATGACATTATCCTTTACGGGAAAAAATCGTGATTTTTAATGAGGAGAACTTTCTTTTTAATTATCTGTTACCGTGATTATAAGAAATTATTTTTATTTTATTTAATCTTAATTAGTTTTTAGGTTTCTTGTAAATGTCGATATTTTAGTCAAGTTTTATTAATATTTTTGTTTATTAAATACTTAAATCTTTTATATATTTTTAATTGAATTATTATCTTTTAATTTTTCAATTAATTAGTTCACATGACTATTATCTTTCATATGTTAAAGATATTTGTTAGCTAATATAAGACAATAATAAATAAATATTAAGGTTCTATTGTTATTGTTGTTAGTGGTGGTAAAGACCACACTCCATTAATTGCCATTAATTGTCATGGGTCAGAACGTTACCATTACGGAGATCATTGATCTCCGTTACCTATAAATAACAGTGACTATTATAGTTGTTTAGTTATTGTAAATAATTGGAAACACAACATCCTTGTTATTCAATACATTTTCACCAACCAAAGCAATAAAAATTAATTAAAATTTTATATTAATTACAAAATCCTATATATTTAAGCAAATAATATTTTATAGAATAAGATAACAATTATGTTATAAAAATGATAATTAGATCATTTTATTAACATAACATAAACTCAAATAGAAAAATAATAATTTTAGATATTTAATAAATAAAAAATTAAATTAAAACTTAATTAAAAAATAAAAACTCATACAAAATTATAAGTACCTTTTATTTATGGTATGATATGATACAATTTTGAAGGACATATAGGCATGTTTATATAATAATGAAAATAAACTAATATAAGGAAAAACCTACTGAAAACAAAAGGAAAGTAAAAAGAAAAAGAAAAAATCTCATCAAAAGGGGTAGTAAGATAAAAAAAAATTCACATAATCCTATTTAATGCCCACACGTCTAATTAAACCGTGCAAATTTTACTCTCTTCAATTTTCTTTGCCATTTGGAACATGTGCAGGCTTCTGCAACAATTCCACAAAAGGCAATCGTAAGTGTTAAACCCAAGATTAATATTAATACACGAAACTCTTTCCATCATAAAATCAAGAAAATAAAAATAAAAAAAAAAAAACTTGTTTTTACTAGCACATTACTGTGTAATTTACAGTAATGGTGCTCAGATATATCAATGATAAGAATAAATGGATGTGCTTTTTGAAAAATAAAATTTTATACATTTTTCTAAAGATAAAAGTAGACCATTGTACACATTTTGTAAGCAAGGCAGCTAATATATGTACTAAATTGAAATTCCACTATTATCATTTTCCTCAATAATTATTGCGTACAAAATTTGATATATGTACACGTCAAGTAACACTTATTTTTTGGAAATTTTATCGTTATGTAAAGAAATAATGATATTGTCGAGTTTTGGATTTTTCTATTATCAAAATAGTTTCAAATATAAGATAATCATGTTCTCCTTTATTTAGATGGAGAGAAGTCATGTTAAAATAGAATTAGAAAGTTTCGTTACTATATAAAAAACAGCAATTAAAAAGAAAAATGAAGATGGATAATTATTATAATTTTTTACTTATATCTGCGAATTTGTTTACTGCTTGATCAAATTTATTTTTGAAAATTATGTTTACTAGAGATTATTCATCCTTTTCAACACTTCGACCTCAATAGTGAATTTGCAGTAACATTGTTTATTTGAAGCAGAAAGCAGCTTTGGGAATTTCGAGGAAGAAAAATGCTGATAGAGACCTAATACTGTAAAAGACATCCAACTGGGAATCTTATCTTTGTTCAGTATTCCTGCAACATCAGATGGAGCATAACAGACATTTTATCACAGAGGATAACATTGTCATAGATTCTAAGAAAACACAAAATGCTGTTAGATGTCTCTCGTGTTAGATTTAGATTGAGTCTTTATTATTAGATAAAAATTATAACTAAGAACTTAATTATTATTACTTAAAAACATTGCAGTTTAAGTATTATAATTTGATTGTAACTATTAGACCATCAATGAAATCTGTAACTATTGGATATCTTAGTAAATAGCATAATATAGCACAAAAAACTGGTTAATCAGAGTAACTAAACTAAGGACTTTTAGGAGAGCAAGTTACACTTTCTAAAGAAAATGGAAAAATAATATTTCATTAAAAATAATCAGTTTTTCATGATGAAAAATTAATAGTTAACAAAGTCGTTAAATATTTTATATCAATTATATGGTATAAAAAATAGATTTTCTAAAATTATGTTTAAAAGAGGATTTCTAAGAAAACGTTTTTTAGGTAATATGAAATGTTTTATAATGAAATATACTTACTAAATAAATATTTAAAACAATTAAATTTTAAAATTAAATTCTCTCTTTTCCTCTTTCTCTCATATGCTTTCCGTCTCTCTCTGTCCTCTTTTTCCTTCTCTCCTCTCTGTTATTGACTCTCTTTTGTTACTTTTTATTTTATTTTATCTTTCTTCTTTTCACTAATATAGTTATAAAAATGATAATGTTTTTATATTTTAAATTATTAATACCATTTTAGTTAAGATTTTAATGATCATTCAACTAGTATAGATTCTGAACACGCTTTTGATAGTATGTCATGGAAATAAATTTTAAATTTAACTTTATCCTAAAAAATCAATTTATCAAATCCAAGTTCACATCTATTTATATAATTTTATTATTTGTTTATATATTTAAGGATAACAAAATTTAAATTATTCGTCGAAAGCAACATTTTAAAAATAAAAAATTTAAATCAAATCAAATCAATTCAAATTTCAAATATTTTAAATTCCTCATCTAATCACAACCTAGAATTTTTTCAGATTGAACATGTTCTGATGTTTCTGTAATGTTTCAACCAATCTCCTAAATATATGTGAACGACATGTGTTTTTTTGGATAACAAGAAGTGTTAGTGGAATGTATAAATGGTTTCAATATGTGTAATATGTTTAAAATAATTAATCAATAAAAAAAAAGAGGTACAAAAAAAATTGATATCTGCAGGTATTAACATAATTTACATTATGTATGAAAGAAGTATAAAATGAAAAAAACTGTGGAAAAAAAACACACACACACTTGGAAGATGCTTTTCTTTACATTAGTATAAAGAAGAAAATGGAAAAGTGACCATTCCAACTCTCTGAATTAACTAAAAACTTAAAAACAAGTTTTGAGTTGATTCAAAGATCCATTGTACTATAATGAGACAGTGGAGGTTCTGCAGAACATGAAGTTCATCATGAACTAACCAACTAGCAAAACTGCCAGTGATGGATGAAGTTTTGATCCAATAAACTTGAAGCTGGTTTTGTTGGATGCATTGTTTGCTCGTTCATGGTCTTTGCTTTCTGGAAAAATGAGGCTAGCAGCTAAAGAAGAAGAAGAAGAAGAAGAAGGTGCAGAAGCATGAGAATAAGGTCATGAATGATTGTTCTTCCTCTCCTGAACCTGATTCAAAAGTTAGATGATAACCGAAGAATAATAATAATGAAATATAAAGTTATTTGAACCTCTCTTCTTGTGAGCAACATGAAAGCATGGAATGATACTTGCTTATAGAAAACATCTCTCTCAACATCATGGAGAGATTCTAATGAATTCATCGTTCTTGCAAAATGTAATATCTCAGGTTCATAAGCTTAGATTTATATCTGTGTCAACACCCACAAGTCTATTTTCTTTTTCTTTTCTTTTCATGTGACTGCTAGTTGTATAGAGAAATCTTAGACATTAAGAGTTGAAACTTAGATATGAAACTTATTCTTTTATTTAATTAATAATAACAAATATTAAATAATGATTACCCTTTTCAACGGCTGTATTTGGACATGTTCTTATATTTTCTTTCTTGATTTTCTCTTTTTCTTAAAAAATGATGAAAAAATTTCTTTTGTATGTACATATATATAAAGATTATAAATCATAAATTAGAAAAAAATCAAGATGAATAAATAATGATAAAACGACCAAACAAAAACTCAAGACAAACACAAGAATAAACTCTTCAGAATCAGAAAAAATATTGGATAATTTACATAAAATTATAAATTTAAATCCTGACATTCTTTTATTATTGTATAATAAAAGGCAAACAGAAGAACAACTACTACACTTTCATTATGAGAATGAGGGCAATTAATTTCTTTCGTTTTAGTGCTTTCTATTTTTTTTTTTCTTTTTTCTCGGGAAAACTTTGAAACATAGCATAGGTGGGTTGGGTGCGAGACACGCAAAATTATTGATACTCTATTGTGGTGTTCCTTTTCACGCAACAGCTTGTAATCATTGTGTTATTCACTTTATTTTCATTATTTATTTTCTGACTTAAATTACTGAAGTACTTGACTTCATATTTAAACCAATAAGCTTTAATACATGCAGTTAACAACAAATAATTTTTTTCGCAAGTAAATATACTTTTTAAAAATATTACACAAATAAACTTTTCCAAATTTACTTACATAAATAGGCACATTTATTATTTGTAAAAGTCAAAATTTGACTTGTAAACAGTAGTCATTCTTATTAAAAAAACTTATACCTAATCATTATTTAAGAAATACTAATTTTATAAGTTAATTAAATTTTATGAATAAATTATTATTAAAAAATTAAATTATTGACGAAATTTTATCAGTTAATAAAATATTATCCCTGACAACTTTTACTAATAAATTTTTACTGATAAATATTATCTGTCGTTAATTACTAACAGATTTATTGATAAATTTAATTTTTTAATAATTACAAATATTAATTTTTATAATAATTAATATTATCGATTTATTGACGGATTTACTGACGGTTTAAAAAAATCCATCGATAAATTTACATATAATTAATTTATCTACAAATTTTGTTTTTTTTCAAAAATTTATTAATAAATACAACTAATTTTGAATATTTTCAGTGAATTTATCTTATTGGTAATTTTAATTCTTTTTAGTAAATGAGTTAATTTATATAAAAAAATTTAGAAGTTTATTTGTATAATAATTTAAAAATAAGTTTAAGTGAGAAGAAAATCTCATAAAAAGGAGAATTTTATTTATATTTTTTTAATCTTCTTTTTTTTAAAAAATTGTTATATTCCAATAATACTCTTTATGTGTGTTTAGTTTTATGATTCTATACATTAGTTTCAGAAATCATACGAAACTGTATAAAATAAATAAATTGTGGATGTTATGAAAACCTTTTCCTTGTTATTCTTATCTTCAGAACACACTTTAAATTATCGGAATAATCCGTCTTTGCGTGTTGTTGCAAGATACAATTATGAATATAGTTATTATTCTAATTAAAAGACCGAACTAACATATTATATCAATGAACTTCACTTAAAAATATCTCATTCAGTAATTAAAACAAATAAAAATCCACATAATTTTTAATATATTTATATTTTTGAAAAAAATGAAATAATTTATTTTTGGTCTTTTGTACGGACTCAATAATGTACCATTTAACAATGAAGAGAGATGAGTACAAAAAACTCAATCAAAGCTATCATCATTTCCAAAGCAAAACACAGAAGTAATGGATGTTATCATGGTGCTGCAGTTGAAAGCTTATCATCAATCATAAAAGTTTTTTATGTAAACTTACTATTCATTCCATGTTCTTGTATGACTGTAGAAAAGTTTCAGAAGTGTGACTCTGTTCTTTGATTTAGCAGAGAAAACAAAAGTAAATCTACGAAATGAAAGTTAGAGGGTGTTTATTACACAAAGAAAATAGATTGTGGCTGGAGAAGAGAAGAAAAACTCTTGAAACTTGTCTTTCTTTACCATTTTGAAGAAAATGGAATGCTCACATTCCAAGTGAAAACTTATGAAAAGAAGTACACAATACAATCCATTGTGCTAATGAGAAAATGGAGAGAAAAGAATCAAGAAGCTTAACCAACTACCAAAATGGAGATGAACTTGTGTTTGATAAGACCTTCTCATATCATGATTTGAACCTTCATGGTTGGTTTCCTCTTCATGAGAGTGAGCACATGATTCTTCTTCCATTCTTCAACCTGTTTCAAAAGTTAGATAATAATCTAAAAAGAATAAATATGAAATATATGATTATTTGAACTTCTCTTCTTGAGAGCAACATGAAAGCGTGGTATGATACTTGGTTGTAGAAGAACTTTCTCTGAACATCATGGAGTGACTCAAAGGAATTCATCGGACTTACAAATTGAAATTGATAAGGTTGTATAAGCTTACCCAGGAGAGGTTTTTGTCGGTTATAACAAGTGAAACTTCATTTTAATATTTAATGAGTAATATATAAATATTAAATAATGGTTACGTTTTCAATGTACTCTTTATCTATTATTATTCCTCCTGGGGTTTTTCCAAGTGCAACTTTTTGGAAGCAATAAGAATAAATTTGGAAAGTGGCATATTTTGCATATTGCAAATTAGCAAGTATTTGCATATATCAATGCTAGCTGATTAAAGTAGTAAGAAGCGTGTTTTCCTTAAGCAAATTTATAAAGTTTTATTAACAATTTTTTTTGAAATAAATTTGTCCCTTTAATGAATGAAACATAAAATAATTTCAACATAGAAAGTTGTAAAAAGAAAAAGGAAACAAAGTAATCGCACATCATCTTTTACCTTTTCCTTTTTTGATAATCGCTCATAATCTTTTACTTTTGCACGTATTTCTTTGCAGCATTTGAATATAATGAGGTCCAATTAAATAAAATGTGGAATCCACTTTATTCCAACCATAATTTTTGGTCATTTACTGCAAGTGCATGACAACACTTTAATTGCTTTTCTATTTCCCTGATTGTATTATATTTGTTTTATGTATTCTTTGTGTGAGGAATATAAGTTTCATTATTTTCTGTTATTTCTTTTCTATCTTTGTTTTTTTTTTTTCTTTGATTAACTTCACATGGTATTAAGAACACTTTTCTTCCACCATAACTTCCCAATCTTTCCTTATCTTTAACTCTGATCTTTCATCTACATCTTCTTTTTCTTCTTCCATATAATTCAATTACAAAAATGGTGAGTCTTAATTTTTTTTTTGTTAATGCTTACAAAAAAAAGACATAGCTAATGCTTCTCAAGTCTTTTATTCAGCAAGTGAAGATAATGAACCCTTCTGCTTGGAACTCCATCAACTATTCTTGGCCCACTCTATTACACCGATAGTGGTGCTTTTTACCATATAACCAATAACTGTGCTAATTTTTGCAAAAAGCAAGTTTACATTAGTAATGACTCTGTCAAAATTGGTAATGGTTAAGTATGCATATAACATATTGGCACTGCACATTTTACATTACCTCACAATTCAAAGAAAAATTCTCTAAACGAGCTTTTACACGTTCCTCATATCACCAAAAATATGTAAAGTGTGTCTCAGTTTGCAAAGGATAACATCTTTTTTTATTTCATCTCAACTTTTGCTATGTTAAAAATCAGGCAACCAAGAAGATAATCTACACGGAAAAATTAAGGACAATATTTTATGTTTTTCCTCCTTTTCAATATAATACTGCTCTCTCTGCTAATCATACAACCTTAACACTTGTGAAGTGATCTTTTCAACTTTGGCATTATTGGTTGGGCTATGTTTCAATCAAAACGGTTCAGCAAGTAATATGCAGCTATAACATACCATGCAATAAAATATTTATTTTGTGAATCTTTATGTATTAGCTAATTCTCATACGATACATTCCAAAATGAACTTTCTGTAATAAGTTTTTTAAAATGAACTTTTCAAAACAAACTTTTTTGGATGATATGAAAAGCGTTTCAAAATGAGTTTTATAGAATAAAATTATCAAAATAAACTGTAGAACATATATGATAACATCTGAATTGAGTTTTCTGAAACGAGTTTTTTTTCTAAAAAATTTTCTCTTATTTCTCTTCCTCTCAGAGTGCAATAGAGAAGGTACATACAATAGAGATGTTGCAGCAGCAGGTGACGGTAGCGTGGTGCACTGAGAGAGAGTATTTTTCCCTTTTTCTGTTAGTATGAGACTGTGCAGTTAGTAATAAAGGGGTGCATGAAAAAACGCCTAAAATTATTGACGGCCTAAAGTTGAGATGCAAAAACTTCCTGCACCCCATCATTTTCTACACGTAACCGTCACAGATGTAAAATTGCTAAAGTACTCTCTTCATTAGCTTTTGGAAAATACTTTTCAGAAAATTTATATTCTAAAAAAGGTTTTCTAAAATTAGGTTTTGGAAAATCTTTTTCAAAATGTAAAATTTATGTTTTAAAAAAGTTTTTCAAAACTTATTTTCAGAAAATATTTTTCAGAATTTATTTTTACTTAAAAAGTATTTTTGGATTTTTATAAACTTGATGGGGTGCAGGTAAAAAATAATGGGTGCAGGAAGTTCTTGCCAAGTTGAAAGGGTTTAGAATGAAGGCCCAGGTAGATAATCAATTGGATTTCAAAGAAATGCTAACGTGTCAAATTCCGATTGGCTGAGATGACAAATAACAAACTTCTGGAATTCTCATATAAGCGACAATCCCCAACATCTAGTTCACTTCACTCACTGTCCTGGTGGTAGCGGCGAATCGGAGATCACAGATGGCGAAAACGACGTCGTTGCTGCTCTGTACTTTGCTCCTCTTCGGAACCCTAGCTCTCACCCAGGTCTCAATTTGCTTATTCAAACTTAGATGTACTCCGATTTCTATGGGATCAAGGGAATGGGTTAACTGTTGAGCTTGAGATCGAGACTCTATTTTATGAGGAGGAAAATCAGTCGTTATATCATCTTAATTTAAATTAAATTGCATGCCATAGAAATATTTAATTGCTATTGAGTTTGGTACAAATTTCAATTCTGCTTCCTTTTTTATTTTTAATTTATTGGTCCATGTGTGGGTTCACAGGCAAAGAAATCAAAGGAGGAATTGAAGGAAGTGACTAACAAGGTTTTCTTTGATGTTGAGATCGATGGAAAAGCCGCAGGTCTCTAAGCTTCATTCTTCTTATGCCTTTATTCACTCTGTGCTGTGTCTATGTTTTGCTCTCATTGATTTGATTCAAAGTGGAATGAGATGATAGATGACTAAAGATACCTTCTAAAATTATAATTGAGTAATGTTTCACACACACTTTAACACAAATCATTTCCCGTGTGCAAATATTAAACAAACATATCTAACCAACAATCTATCTATAATGAAGGAATAGTGATTCATGACAGGTAAAATATTGGTTAAATGAGTTTGATTAATATTTGGTTTGTGGAAGTGATTTTGGATGTTTTGGTGATGTAAGTGGAACTGGGAGTGTATGTCGATGTTTTGCTTCATAATGAATCCTTATACAATTCTAAATGATCAGAATTCCCTATGTGCGTAAACTTGGTTGGTAGAGGTTAGGGAGAACTTCGTTGTTTTGTTAGGTATATTTTTTTGTCCTTGATCAGGTATCCTCATAGCTAAAGCTGTAAGATTAGCCCTTAGGCTGGGGATGGTGGTTAGGTAAAATCCTCCCCAGAATGGCAACCCAAATTACAAGTAAAATTCAGCTGGGGTCACAATCTACCTATACTATAGTTGATATAGATAAGTTAGTGCAGTGTTGTTAAATCGAGGCACCATGGCTGCCATGGCAGATTTTTTGCCAACCGTCATAGTATGTAAAGGGAGGCACGCTATGTCAGCAACATAATGTTATTTATATGGTGCAATTTTGTCCTTCAATTTCTGTCATTGATAACGCCGAGTTGATGTTTCATCATTCCTTTTCCCCATAATTCAGTATGAAATTTTGACCATTGGTATTTATGCTATGATGGTTGACTTTCCAGGTCGTATTGTAATCGGTCTTTTCGGGAAGGCAGTTCCAAAAACTGCAGGTTGGGTTTTTAAATTCTCTGCATTTTGATTCTTATCAATTATCCTTGTGAATGTTAACTGAAGCCTTGTTTTTATTTCCATTTCTGCAGAAAACTTCCGGGCTCTTTGCACAGGTGAGCTTGTTTCTGCTGCTTCTATTGATTTTATCATATGATAGTTAGAGAACCTGCTTCCATCCTGTTTTCAAGTTTCAGATTCAGTTGTGTTAGAAGAAATAGATTCATTCATGTAATAACTGATGAGGACAGATTTCATCCACCTGTAATTAAACTGCTCTACTCATTAGAACAAATTGAGGACAGATTTATTAGGAAGATCTAGTTGAGTTCTTAGATTTTCTATTCTCGTGGTTCTTTTCACTTATATTTGAGTTTAAGGACATTTCGTCTTCCCTTCTTAATAATATAAGATAATGACATCACTGCTTGGATATATAATGTGCACATGTTCATCTTACAAATTAAAATATATTTTATATTAAATTTACATTTTGTCCAAATTATTAGGCGAAAAGGGAACTGGTAAAAGTGGAAAGCCTCTCCATTACAAAGGTAGCTCATTCCACAGAATTATTCCTAGCTTTATGATCCAAGGAGGTGATTTTACACATGGCAATGGAATGGGCGGAGAATCAATTTACGGAGAGAAGTTTGCTGATGAGAACTTCAAGTTAAAGCATACTGGACCAGGTAACATTCTTTTATTGTTATAGTTGTTTGTTAAACATAAATTCAAATTAACCTATGATGGGATTAAAGCTTTTTTGTTATTTTATGTATGAACAGGACTTCTGTCAATGGCAAATGCAGGTCCTGATACCAACGGTTCACAATTTTTCATCACAACTGTGACAACTAGCTGGTAATTTAATCTAGATCAATAAATTCGCAAAAGAAAACAAATATCAAAATCGTATGTTGTACATGTCATATGTGTAGTGTGCATAATACTTCGATTCTGCTATGATATTATGACATACATCAGTCTTTGAAGGCTGTATTTCCTGTAACCGTTTGTGCAGATTGCGTAGTGTGACTGACGATATATGAACGAGTTTCTATGGTTTTTCATTGGTGAACGTCGTTGCCATGCATTAAGAAATTACTAACTATATCTATTTGATAGGTTGGACGGAAGGCATGTCGTTTTTGGTAAAGTTCTTTCTGGAATGGATGTTGTTTACAAGGTTGAAGCAGAAGGAAGGCAAAGTGGCACTCCCAAAAGCAAGGTTGTGATTGCTGACAGCGGTGAACTTCCTCTATAAATGTACACGTCCATTCTCAACCAGGACTTGTTTAAGGTGTTTCTAGTTTTTTATTCTGTCTACAGACTACTTCACTTTAGCTTTCATAAATAGGTTTATTTGTTGTATGTTTGTGACACTCGGTAGATGGAGTTTTTCCCTAAACTATAAAACGAAAAATGGCATCTCTGGAGGAAAATTTAAATGAACATGACTGTTCAAGATAAATAGCATCCTTAATGTGGATGATCTTAACTTTTGTTCTGGTCATAAACAATTGAGAGCGAATGGATTATTTCTGGACTTAAAGTATAAACAAATAAAAGATGATAAGTAGACTTAAATATAAATAAATTTTATCTTACTTAATCCTTATTATATCTATTATTTATTCAGTCTAAATCCTAATTACATTATTACTCTAAAGAATATGATTATGATTAGACTTAAACATCATTCTCGATAAATATAATTAAGGGTACTGTGATTTAGAAAATATCTGTGGTCCGAACTCAGGAATATTAAATGAATTGAACTAATATATTTAATCAATGTAGAATTAGGTAATTTTGATTATAAATACTTAATTTTATACTGTTAAACTCATTTAATGTTATCGATTTCCTAAAATTAAGTAAATCGTTTAAATTATCTTAATTCATATCTAGTGGAGATGTATGATAGTAACTTTTAAAATAAGAGCATTCAAATATGAATTAATATAGTGGATGAATAAATTAGGATTTTAGAAAAATGATTAAAGTTGCTTTATAATTGGTGAGAAAACAATTATTTTTTGAATTAGTCCTAAGTTTTTACTGTAACGATGTGTTTGTTTCAGCTGATAGAAACATGCGGAAGGGCACGAAAAAGATAGAATTCCTATGAATAAAAAATAATTTAAAAATGTTGCCTTTACTATATTTATTTACATAATTAATTTAATATAATAATAAATTATTTTATAAATCTTACTATTTTTTTTAATCTAAGTACTGTTTATTCCCACGATACCTCTGTTCAGTATTTGGATGAGCCAACAAAATATATATACCATTCTGATATAAGAGTCAATAATAGGGTAGGATAAAATTATATATAATTGTTAAAATCCTTACTTGATAATTAATATCAATTGACATAAAAGATATGCATATGCATCCACACATTGTCGTAACCATTTCACTCTAATGATAGGAGGCAAAAGATTTGGCTTAAAAACTCTCTCTATTTTAGCTTGGATGTATTTTTAATGGTTAAACAATATTAGTTGTGATTACTTCCATAATCAATTTCGAGAAGAAGTACGTAAAAAAAATGAAAAACTTGTTAGTTCCAATGATATTTTCAAATTACCTACCTTATAGAATTAGTGTAAAGAAGTGCAAGTGGACTTAAAGGCACTCCTTACATGACCGTTTATTAAACTAAAATGTCTATGCAAACAGTTTTCATAAACTGAACTCAGTATATTTTACTAATATACAAAAATACATTAGAAGACCTATAGACACAATACTCTTAAAACTATAATTTAATAGTACTACCCTGCAAATATATAATGAGTAGTGAGACATTGAGTCACATTGAGATTACGTTGAGTCACATTACGATCTTGATATAAATGACATCTTATAGATACATAATATAATTATATAAGCATAACAAAAATAGCACAACTTGAAAACATGCAAAAACTAGTTCTGAAAATATGGATTTAGACTCAATTTAGTCCCAAAACCAACCAAGGTATGAAATATTGTTTCCTCATATACATATTTTTTTATCATATTACTAGTTAATATAGAGTTTTGATGAACTTCTTTTTCCAGAATATTTAGACATTTTGAACATAAAATTCACATGACCGACCATTTGTAAATTGTCCGATAACATGTAAAACTCAACAAGCCCCACAACCCCATTACAGGATTTGATACGATCTTAAAATTCAAAATTTAAACCAATCTAATTTAACTACAAAAGTTAACTTTAAAGAGATAAAAGTTATCCTCCACTGTTATATATATAATTTTTTTATTATATCATTAGTTGTTAACATGATATCTCAACAAAGCACTAGATTTACCACTTTCCAAAGCTTGATATAGAGAAGTCAATGTCATTTAGTGCTACATTGGATGTTAAAGTAGACTGACCAATTCAATTATAAACTCACTATTTTGAGCATTACCACCCAAATTTACCAGACTTCACCAAACGATTTCATTCAACTCAAATTACAAGTGAGCTTGTACACTTGGAGTTGTTAACTAACAGCACAAAATGGAAAAGTTAAATGCAAAATCCCTTAAAATTAAATTAAATATCTTTAGCTATTCACACAGCTGAGTAATTAGCCTACCCTGGACATGCAATTCTGACTCATGCAACCAAACTCAATAGAGCTACAGGTTATACATAATGGGATAGACCAATATGCTCCAAGATATAGCTTGGCTAACATATAATGTACATGTCAATGTAACATCTCTAATTTATTTATTTTGGCCAGGCTAATGATCTAATATGGTACAACAATTTCATGCACATAACTTATGCAACATGCTTAATCAATCAGTACTATCACTGTCACTGTTGGTGTCCAGAAAGCTATACTCTCTCCATCCGTTGAGCTTAATCAACAGAGTTCCCTGATTCTCTTCCCTCCATTCAATTGCTTCTCTCTTCAAAAGGTCTATAACCTGTGTTAACAAAATGACAAGAAAATAAACCATCGTTTAGAAACAAGTCAATTTCCCTTCTAATAACCAAGTTACAAAATATTGGCCAACATGTAAACACATTGAAAACTATGTTTCACACTATAGATATAAGAGCATAGACGATAGGATGGATTAAACCATACTGATTGTTTCAGCTTGGACTTTCCAAAACCATGTGATCCACATCCTGTGATAACCCTTAGTGTCTGCACAGCTGAAGCAGGGATATAAAATAAAGGCAATCAGATAAACAGACAGATGTAAATGCAATTCAATAATGCAATGTTGGTTTAGTCTAAAAGTCTTGAGAACATGTGAGAACCTAGGTCCTCAGAAATGCTTACAGGGGACATATGATCCAAACAGAAGGTGGAGTTTCAGCATTCTCATTGCTTCTTTCACGTGCTGCCCATGTAAATCAATAGTTATCACGTTTTCTATACCCTTGTTTCTGCATAAATCACTAGCAGTAGCTTAATACGAGCAATAGTACATGAGGCAATTGTTAAAAAGGAAGTTCTCTCTGGCTTTATACTTCAAAGAAATCCACAGACCTAGCTATAAATATGTCATGGCTGGCCCTAGTGTCTGCTTTCTGAGCTAGTTTAGTTTGTTCTTTACCCTAGCCAGACATAGAAATAGTTATCAGCATATAACAAAGCAAACCATAGTAAAGGTTCGGACAAAAGACAGTTAATGTCAAGGTTATCGAACTGAGATTTAAATCGAGAAAAAATAAAATTTCACAGATTACTATAAATATGCATCTCAATTATCAAAGAAAAATAAGAGTTATATGTTTTGCACACAAAATTCTGCTGTTCTCATTAAAGAAGAAAAAACCTGGTCAGAAAGATATGCAGCATAAGCTCGATCCCCTTTGGTGTATGCTGTTGCAGCCTGCAAAATATATCACCCTTGTATGTTATCAACTGACATTTGAACTCAATAGAAATCTGGCTTAAAGATCACAATGAAATAATCCCAAGAAAAGGTGAAATGTGAACTTACTTTCTTGTAATAAGATTTCACTGAATCCCACTGCTGGTTTGAATCTTCCCTAAACACATGATATTCATCTCCCTTAGCTACAAATGCGAAAAGCAAAAGAATCAAATGAACTGTCATGGTTCAAATTATACAGCATCAAGGAAACCATAAAATTGAAGCATACAAAAATAAGATAATCAAAATAACTAAATACACTTAAGATTGGAGTAATTCGACTTTCATAGTTGGACAGCTTTTCACTTCTGTTTTCCTCCTTTTATTTTTAGAATAAGAAAGTGTTAATATTGGATAGGCTACCAAAGCGTAGCATATTAAACAATAGAGATTGTTAGGACAATTTTAAAAATTACTCTGATAATTAATTTTAACAGAACATATATTACTTTCTTATATATAATTATTTGGTTTAATTGCTCGTTTACTTCCTTAGATATGGAAATTGTGTGATTTTGGTCTCTCAGATTCCAATTGCATGAATTAGGTCCTTTTGGTATGTATTACAATTGAGCAACTTTGGTCCCCTGTCAGTCTTCAGTTAAATATTTAACAGATTTTGTTAACGTCACATTAGATTATAATGTGACACCTAATATGTTGCCTCATTCATATGTTATCATGGCTAAATTACACCTTTGATTCCTTTAGTATTGCAATCATGGAGGACCAGAAGTGCAATTAAGTCATGTTAGCATATATGTCAGGCAACACTTCATTTGTCATGCCATCATCCACTGACACATCAACAAAGCTAAATACTTAACAGTACCAATAGAGGGACTAAAATCGTACAATTATAACACCTAAGAAACAAAAGTGCAACCCTAACTATATTTATTTCCTAATTTATCATTGTGATTTCTTTCCCATTTACCAATAATATATCATTAACCCAACTTTCCTCCAATTTTTTCAACATTTTATATTTTTTAAGAATAAATTTATTTTTCTATTTTACCCTATATTAATTTCTAAATTTTCTGAAGAAAATCACCGGAGACAACATACCACAAGCATTGCTTGAATGCTTGTGATGCCCCTACTAATTGAATGAGATCAAGACCAAGGAAAATGTGTTTGCGAAGACCCCATTTCACATTTTCTGGCAATATTCAACAAGATCCAACCTTTTCTAACAATCTCTACTAATGTATCAGAGGTAATCTTGCCAAAAATGCATGATGTATTCTCCTTGCTCTGACTCAGGTTGCCTAGGACGGCAAGCCCCCAAGCCACCTGGCCACACCACATAGAGAGAGGTAACTCAATCATATTAATTTCATTAATCCTTAAATTGAGTGAATTTCAATCCAACATATTCATAAAACCACCAAGGTCCCCATTTCAAATCATAATAAAGTAAAATACAAGGAGAAGTGAGCATGGAACAGATCATAAAGTATTTGCATATTACTGAAAATCAGTCAATTTCTTTAGAACAGTAAAATGGAACCACAAAAGCAGTAATCAACAAATACTGTTCAAGATAAGCCAGTAGATGCAAGTATTTAAAAATTGCCATTATGTACCATAAGTACGTTGCTGAGATTCTGCAACATGCGGGGAAACATTGAACCCTGGTCCCAAAGACTGAATTTTCTTTACTACATTTCTCCAATTCATGCTATCTTTGTCATGTTCGGTGCTTTTGGGAAAGTTAAACAAAGATTCCAACACCTTCTGAGGAATATCGGACACCTTTAGAGGAATGTCAGACTTTGTACATTCTGAGCTAATAGCAAAATCAACCTTAGAATTAGAGAGGACCTCCGCATATTTCCTAAAACCAAGAAAAAACTAAGCTAGTGGAGTTAGGTTTCGCATACCAAGATCGTTGTTTAAGAGGATGTCAATATTTGAATGCAGGAAGGTGTAAAAGGGCTAAAATAAATGCTAGAATAGGAGGGACATAGAAGTAACAGGCAAACCAAAATTAAAAATAATAAGTTCTATTATGTTCTTATTTAATTTGGTACTATAGTGGTCTCGAGAGCATTGAGCCTGTGACTACATGCAAACTACCACACCTGTCTTGAAGTAACACAATCTTATATCACTAATAAAACCAGTACAAAAGTGTGTGTGCAATTGTATATTTTTATCTAAAGGGTAGGTAGATGCCTGACTCCCAGGAGTTATGCAAACAATATGGCTCAGGTTCAAGATTGAATTTACTACAACTTATGCAAGTTGAGAACAATAATATTTGGCATGCTTAGCATAACTAAAATCCTAGTGGATGAAACAGAGAATTTCATTCAAATGAATGTACCTTGAGTAATTCTATAAACTTCAACACTCAAAGAACAAAAATGTACATGTAAAGATACAATTGAAATATTATGCAGCAGGAGCTATCTATCGGAACATTCAATTGCAACTACCTACAATGATTTTATTTACCAGGTTACTTCTATAGCTAAATATAATGATTTGATGAAACAGGTTAAAAGATATTTCATTATCATTGACAGTCCTTTAAGTTCCATTTTTTTTTTTTTTTGAAGGACATCATGGGACACAGAAAGAAAAGGACATAATTTATTGAGTCTATACCATGAACTGGCAACATAATACATTGATATAATTTACCTTCCAAAGGATCCAAGAGACCATATATTATCAGAAATATCACCATCTGATGAAATAGATGTGGACTCTGATCTCCTGTCCATCAACTGTTACAAAAAAGGCAATTAATACTATGTACAGTAAGGGTGCAGATAATAAAGTTAAAAATACCTCCAACATCAACAGTTTTGCAACTCTATAGTGTTGAATAGACAAATAATATAAAAACTATATGATGTAGTGCAACTGCAGTAGCTTAAGTAATAAGCACATTACTGAGTTTTTTAGAACACAATACCAGTTTCAAAAATAAAATATGTGCAAATTTGAAAACAGTAATAAACATGATTCTATTCTGCTACTTACACTGTCATTAGGGTCAACAAAAACTCTCCCATCACCTATGTTGTCTACTCTGTAGTTTGGATGTCTATCAGTATTGGATTTCTCAATTGTAGACCCAGCTAAATCAAGCAATACAGTTGAAGCCTGGAAAATCATTCAGAGCTAATCATATTACAAAACTAGCATAACTTTATTTGATCTGTGTAGCTCCCTAAAACTCTTGTAGAGATGTGAAACCAGATACTGCAACACCACTACTACCCATTTACACAAAAATGTCTACAGAATGAAAAGGAAATACAAGTAGAATAGCCACAAACAGTAGCGAACAAACTCAAACAAAAGTGGCCGTGCCATACAAACCAAAGAGGAATGGATACAACATGGCATGCACATATGACACAGTAGGGCCATGGGAACACCACAAATTTTAAAAATCATATAAACCAATACGGCTATGACACAACACATAAAATTGATATTAAAAAGGCTGAACCACAAAGAATGAGTCTTTATATAGACTTAATGACTTGCTAACATTTATCTGATTATTTTGGTATTAATGTGTATTGGAATAAAATTTAAAAAATAGAAGTAAAAAAAATTATAAAGATGCAACTACCAGTATATAAAATATCCATGATGCAATGTCCAACAGGATAAATAAACCAGACAGTTATGACACGTCATTGCTACCATTTGAAAGTATGTGCTTGTACCAAATAAGAAAGAAAAACAATAGATTACGTCAAATGTAACTTTGTTTTTACTGTTTCCTATTTCCCAAATTTTGTTCAGTTCAGATATGTATGTATTAAGTAAACTCAAAAGCCAAAAGACTTGAGACAAAAAAGCTTTCCCATAAACCCACACCCGTAAAGAGATCCCAGAAAAACAGCTGACGAGCTGAGTCTGAGGATATAACCATCTGCTCTAAATATATCCACCACAAAGCCAACAAAAAGAGAACAAACAAACAAACTAAACCTTTTTTAGTACAGAGATAACAATTAACTGACTAAAAGTAATAAGTGCCATATTGAAAAAAAAAAAAAAAAAAAAAAAAAAAAAAAAAAAAAAAAAAAAAAAAAAATAAAAAAAAAAAAAAAAAAAAAAAAAAAAAAAAAAAAAAA
>Ga0099825_1001548_pt1 | contig 29564 bp, 13 predicted proteins | sample SiratroredBW_FD_76838 | JGI IMG/M metagenome (GOLD analysis project Ga0099825, IMG submission 76838) | Root nodule microbial communities of legume samples collected from California, USA - Siratro red BW | ecosystem: Host-associated > Plants > Roots > Nodule | place: USA: California | collected...
AAAAAAAAATATATATATATATATATATATATATATATATATATATATATATATATATATATATATATATATATATTAAAAATAAAAAAATATAATTAAATTTTTTTATTATTAGAGTTGAATTAGTCCACACTAGTAGTTTTTAATTAGAGAATGAAAACAAAGGCTAGTTAATACCAATCTTGCCTTATTTTTTTAATAAATAATTTTTTAATTTTTAGAAAATTTAAATTTGAATTGTTTTTATTTTAAATGTTTTATATAAATAATATAATTTGAATTTATTAAATTTTTAATGATAAAGTATTTTAATTACCACTAAATATAAAAATATCAAATATGAAAATTACTACTTCAACGTTACATAATGAAAAAATAAATTACTACATATTTTAATCCAAAAAATATGATTGACATTAAATACTTTCCCTAACATTGATCAAGAAAATCAACAAATCACTATCCACTTTAATCCAAAAAATATGGTTGAGAGAAAAAAAACCTCCCCAAAGTAAGAAAATCCTGAAAAGAAATAACTTTAACTTATATTAGTAGATAAATAATATCTACAATGTTAATTAGAACTAATCCTTATTAATATTGACAAAAAAAAAGTTCAAGCTTAAATTAGTCCAAAAATAACCTTATTGCCATAAAAAAAAAATCTTAACTAACACTGGCCAAAGAATAACAATGTCTCGAGAAATTTCTTATTAACATAAACAGATAAATAATATTATCATATATTTTTATAACTGCTGGTCAAAAATAATCTCAAATGACATCAACTAAAAATAAGTTTTTATCAATGTAAGTTAAAAACAACATCGAGTGGCATCAATTAAAAATGAGATTTGGTGAGGTTATCCAAAAGAATCCTATTTAATATTAATTGAGAAAACATTATTGATTGTAATATAAAAGAAAAAAATCTTTAACTCGTGTAAGCTTAGAAATAACACTAACATCAAAAAATAACCTTAACGATGATAACCAAAAAATAATTATGATTGATTTTAACCCAAAAGATTTCTCTACTCGAAAGCTGGCAAACATTGTAAAGCTTAATAATATCTCAACCGAAGTTGAGTCGAAAAGAAAATAGAAATAAAAAATACATGAAATTGAAATATGAGAAAATATAAAAGAAAATACATGAATTTAAAAGATGAGAGAATATAAAAATTTGTATATTCTTATTTTTTTAAGTGAAATTTAAATTATTTAACTTTAAATAATTAAATTACTTTCATAAACTCGTAATATTTTAATTTTTCTTAAAATTCATTGTTGAAATAATATATATTTTATTATATAATATTTCAAATTCTTTTATAAAATAAATTTCCTTCTAACATTTTTTTTTATCCATTTTATAGTTAGGCTCATGCTAGTTAGCATTCTTTTAAAAGCAATATTAAGACCGCTATTTTTTTTTTTTTATTTCAATACCAAAATAACAGTTTGGGCATTCTCTACTGTTCTTAATTTCAAATCTTATGCTTCTTCTACCAATTTCTCAGCTCACTCTCTTTTGCCTTGCCACTCTTTCGTCTCATTCACTTCTTTCTGACCCTGTTTTTTCTTTTTCTTTATTCTCTACATCTTCTAATGCTTTATTTTCATAGTTTTATTAATTGCTGATTCTAAGTGTGAAAGGGATAGTTGAAAATGTAAACCAAAAAAGAATCGTGATGATAATCATGGTGCTCCCGAAAATTATACATCTGTTTTAGACATTAGTTTCACATTGGTTTAATTCGTACAATTCGATATATGTTCAAACTATTACATCTGTCCTGTATAGATAGAATATTAACTTTAACTTCAAACCTGATTTTTTTTCTATAATCCATACTAAATGCACTATAGTTATTTTCACCAACAATATAATTTTTTTTTAACTTAACACAAAAATTACCCTATTGGAACACAAGTTATTAATGACGGATAGGCACTTAAGACAAAATAAATGGCAATAGTTTTAAAACATGTTAAGTACATGTTTATATATATATATGAGAAATTTTATTGTATACATAGATTTTTTTATATTAATTTAGTTTCTATTACAATAAATATCATTTCAGACAAAATTAAATAAAACTATAAATATAAAAGTATTGTCTAAACATAGTGAAAGCATCCGTTTTTACAACTGTGAATTAAAGACTATTAAGAGTGATGGTCTTTTAAATGTTAACAGTGATGATCTTTTAAATATTGATGTTTTAGGCAACATTTATATATATGTTGTTTTTAAATTATATGTTGTTTTTAAAATATGTGTTAAAAAAAATAAAAACAGTGCCTTCTCCTCAAATGAAAAAGAAATTTTTAGGCGGATTGTTTTTCCTCCTCTCGTGAAAACTTTGCTTCTTCCCTTTATCTGCTAAAACTTTGTTTCTCTTCTCTCGTCAAAATAGAAACTTATTGTGACTCCCGTGACTCTCTCTCTCACTCGCACATTCTCATTAATTCACTGGCGTTCCTTCACCGTTTATCATCGGACTCGTCAATCCACCACTTCAGTTTATCGTCGTTCTTCACGTCATCGGTCTTCGTCATTGCATGTGGTCTTCCACCTTCTCACAGTCTGTCTTTCTATTTCTCATCTCTCTTGCTTTTTCATATATATAATTTATGATTTTAAGATTTAGGGTTGCCTGTTACAAATGGCAACACTCACTTACACTACTACTGAAAAATTATTATCTAAATTTTAGACCACGATTTTTATGTTTTAGGCAGCATTCTATATTATTGTCTAAAGTGATATTTGTTGTAGTGTTTTAAAATTAAATATACTTAAAATTAGAATACTCCAAATATTCTTTTATTAATTTATCTTTTATCTTTGATAAAAAAAGGTCATATCTTATGAGATTTATTAGATCTATTTTACCAATTTTTATTAGATTATTATAAATCAACTACAAATCTCATTTTCTTTTTTTTATTAGTTTATGTAAAATCTTACATTATTTCATAAATTTAAATAAACTTCAATTATTAATAAAATTAGTATGAGAATGTTATTTTCTCTTCTTACCAAGAATAAAGCTGTCTATGGCAAGGAAGAATAAGAAAAAAGCCAATCCTACTATGAACTTCTTTGCTATATCATCTAACTCGGTCGTTAGCTCGGACTTTCTGAGTTCACAGACGCTGAGACACAACACATAATATTCCAGATATAGTACTTTCAGCAAGGGCAAAACTCCAATTCTTAGATTTTGTCATGATAAACTTGAATTCACAGTCACAAGTTTCCACTTTATATTTGTTTTAAGTTTTAAAACTAACTTTCTCGCTGAAATCTTCAAGCTATGGGCATAAATATACCCTCTTTCTGTGACTATCAAATTCACTGATTCCGTCAGGTTTGTTCACGCATCACAGCAAAACCTATATATTTTTTTCCTTTGCCCTATACCTTTCGAATAAGAGAATCCCTTCACACATGACAGTCATATATATTCTAATTCTAGCATTTAACAAAGAAAAGGAAAGCATATTTCTTAGGAAATGATTATGGCTGCATTATCACTTCATTTATTATAATGAAAAGCCAAAGTTTAAGGACGAGGAATTGATAAAAAAACGAAGAAGAAATATTTAATACATAGGCTTAAGCAATTTGCATTGGTGCTGATCAATTTTGCGCATCATTAAATATACAACACAATAATTAGTTCCATATTCTTACACAGGAGAATACATAGATTTAGGTCTTAGGAAACAACTTACTCTGGTTCAACAATCAAATTAAAAATGACATAAAGGCAAAATAATGTCCGTTAGTTTATTACTTTCCTTTCCAAATTGTCATTGGTTCGTTTTCATTAAAAAAAATGGTGAAATGGTTCCATTATGTGGAAGCATCTTAAAAGGAAGAAATCCATTCTTGTTTGTATTAATTACCAAACCTATATACAGCATATCTCGGAGCATGACATATAATATAATACATAACTAGAATGGGCATAGTGCACGCGTGCTACTAGCATCTACTCAAATGCATGCATAGCATCAGAAGCTAGTAGAAAAGTCATTAATTTGCTGCATTGTTAATTAATTGCGTATAGATGAAGAACCATAATTTAGCTAGAGGCGTTGCTTTATTTTTTCATGAAACGAAAGTTCTAGTTATAGTTGTCTTGTTGGAAACAGGAAACTCATAGTGGTCTAGCACATATATTATTAAAAATTAAATTTTAGGTAATTCAATCTTACAAAATTAGTTTATAAAATAAAAATTATAATTATTTTATAAATTATTAAAAAGTTTTGTCTAATTGACGTAGGATCTTTAATATAAGATTTCACACTGAGACTTTGAATTATAGCGTTATATACTTTTGCATGTTCTTTTATTTTTCATGAATTTAATCTTTTGGCGCTCGAATCAGATATAACTAACAACTTTTCAAAGCATTTGAAACTTTGGCTTCTTTATATGATGATTCTAATTGGTTATTCACATCAAATAAGATTTGGAATCAGATTCGTGCATACACACAGCACAATGAAGACAAATTAATAGCAACCATAGGACTACAGGGCTAAGAGAAAAGGTCCAAATTTACTCATTATCCACTGGTATGGATTTAAATAAGTTATTTTAAATATTTTTCATTAATTAATAAACCAAATTAATTGTTAGTGATAGGGGAAAGTTTTAACATTGTTTAATGATTGATGTTGAATGTGTTACCTTCTACATTGAGAGTGACTTCAATTACATAGAATGTAACATTTTATATTGCTTAAATTACAAACGCCATTCAACATGGGGTTTCCTTTTAAAATATCATGTTTGTTAATTTCTACAACAACCACCTTCAGAAGCTTAATATCCAAATTTATAAGAATGATAACAAGTAAAAGATTATACAAAATCAGTTTAAATCTCAAAATTTAATACACGAGAAGCAAAGATTTAACATAGTGAAAAACTACATATTGGAATTGGAATGTGCGTGCAAGATTCAAACATATTTGAACCAATCAATTAGGTAAACACAAAAAAGATTAAGAATGAAGTAGAAACCTTATAAATTGAGAAATGGAGAATGTAAATCTGTGATGGATGGATCAAAGATGAGTAGTGATTATTTTTTTTATTTACAATAAAAATATATGTTTGAATCTTATATCGACTAGAGATAAAAGTTTATAAGTAGATACAAATCTTATTTTACAAGCTAATTTTGTAAGATTGAATTAAGTTTAAAGTCTACTTCTGATATAATATCAGAGTCTATCTTAGTAAGATTGTGAGGCCTATCGGGCCGTTATTGGACCACCTTTACATATAAGTTTCACACTCAAGTTGAGAGTCTCAGCGTGAAGAAAGTGTAGTAATTTATAAATAGATGCAAACCTTACCTTACAAATCGGTTTTATAAGATTGTATTAAGTTTAAAATTCACTTCTAATACTATATTAAATAAAAACATTTAAACGATATTTTAATCCTTATGTAAAATATAAAACATAAACTTCTAGTATCTAAAATCCTATATGTTTGACAAAATATTCTAAGAACACCTTCGTTATCCTGCTCTAATACAAAACTTACATTAGAAACCGAAACCAAAACCATGCCTAGCATGAATGTAAACACTATTTTAGGCATGATTCAATACGCTGTGAAGGAGGCAAGAGAAGCAAGTGCGGGAGACAATGCGAGTGGGAAAAGTGTGCCTGAGTAGAAAATATGTTCACAAAAATGTAAAAGAAAAAATGATAATGAAAGGAAAGGAAAAAGTAATTCCGGAGGAGATGAATAAAGAAATATTACATTCATTATATAACGAACTTGTTTATAAAATTGTCACCATAATTATTTTTTATTATTTTTTTGTCAATTAATATTATTTTAGTAATGTAAAGTCTTATTTTGTATCAGTGATAGTTTCAAGGGATAGGTGTTGTTGCCTCATGCGCATCATCCTATAATATGTACAAAAAGCAATGACATAAATAGAATAATATAATTAAAACATGTATCTATTATACAAGAATTGACCACATTTAGTGAAAATGAAATTGGCAATATATAGAAGAGGTACTGTGAGATTATAAAGGCCATTTGGTAACTAACGTCAACGATAAATATTGCTCTGGATTCGCAATTATTGGATGTCATTAGTGACAGGGTTTTCAGTGATTTTTAACTGACAACGAATTAATATCGTGGTAAAAACAATCTAAAATAGTTTACTGCATTTATATTGGTTGAGTTTTACAGAGTGTTTTCGGATCAACATTGAGTAGATCTTTGGCTTTTAATTTCTTTTTACAAATTGAAAATTTTAGAAAGAATATTAAGATATTAACAAAATTTATTTTTCCTAACATTAATAATGTATATGAAGTTACTTTTCTTATAAATAAAATAATGAAAAGTAAAACATATAAATATCATGAACCGAATTAATCTCTTTCCAGTAAAGTTTACAAATGGGAGAGTCATTCACTACAAATAGCCAATAAAATCTGTTAGTGAAAACTAATGAAAAAAGCATTCATAATGCATGATATTATTAAAAAAAAATTAAAATTAGTTTTGAATATTAAAATTTACATGAAATTATAGAGATACTTCTTCATTTAACATTTTCCTTATTATCTGTTTCTTCTTATCATATCCCACGTCTTATAAATGGATAAAATCGAAAGTTGTAAGAGCTGGTGGTGATGTGGTCTGGTGGGTAGAATACTACTACCACTAAACATAAAACATTAATCATTATCCTAAGAACCCTACTCCATCATAAATTCTTGCATATCCCTAGACACCACTGATGACACCGTACACCCGTGGGCCCCACATTGTGCTTCCAGGGGGAAGCACTGTCTCTCTCTTTGCTTCATTATATCCATTGTTTGCAAGAGCATCTAAACTTCACCAATAATCATCCAAAATCTAAACAATTTTATTATCTTCTCAACTCTCATATTAAACTTCCCAAAAGATCAAATACTTTTTCAGGGCAAAGTGGACCATTAATGGGTTTATCATAATAATTTATGTGCAAGAATATATATGTAAACTTTATTATTGTTTTTACCAATCACTAGTCACCACGCACTGGGAAGTTCAGATTCATTCACATAAATTTCTCCATTGTGGCACGCGGAAGCTCACATACCTCATGTTAGTATAATCCATATTCCAATTGGTTTTGATTGGCCCCTAGATTATAACCACAGAAAGATTAAACTTTTTTCGTTGATAATGTTGTTATGGTCACTGGAACAAAGATTTGAGTGAAAGGGATTCCAAATTCTTTGATCCCTTTGCCATGCCACAATTTTTATCTCTCTCAGGTGCTTTTGGGTTTATATATACCACACGATCCTCAATTGTGATGAGGATTTTTTGTATGTGCTTTCACAACCCCTACTTTTCAAACAACCAATTTTACCTTTATTGACTATGAATCAAGAAACTACAATTTTTCTGGCCAACGCCTAGTGCTTCAAGGTGAAGCTGGATAATGAATTCGGTTTATTTCATCTTTACTGATTTCACTTAATAGATTAATGTGAGAAAAAATATTGGTTTATCCACTCTAAATTTTAAATATATCGTGAATTTTAAGGTTTATTCTTATCCGATTTCATCTGATAATGGATTATTTTGATCTATAAAAAAATAATTTTAAAATATAAGTCACATTAGTCTGATTAATTTTAATTTTTAGATTAAATAACTTGATATATAAAAATTATAATACATTTATGATTTAGCAAAATAATATTAATTTAATTATTTGAATATAATACTTTTTTATAAAAAAAAAAAAAACTACAAATTTATCCATTTACAGATGGCTCGATCTAAATCTATGTAAGTCGTACGCAGAATGGACTAAACAAAAATTTATTCAGTTTAATGTAATCCGATCAATCTATTTTTACAATAATTAATATATATATATATATATACTTTATTAAGATAACTTTAATACAAATTACAAATTTCATATCCATTGTTCATGGTATATTAAGTATGAAGTGATTCAAACTCTTGTTTTGAGTGATAAAAAAATAAAAGGTTCTTTATTTGTATTTGATATTAATTACTTTAGTGTAAAGATAGATAAATGTGCTTCATTTTAAGGGGTTTGAACCCTCTTAAAGAAAAAAAAAACTAATTTTATAATTATTAAAGTTTTTATCTTTACAAATTATTATCAATTTTAGTTATTGTGGTGAAAGAAATGTATCCTAAAAAGATAGTACTATCATACACATTGTGTTTGTGAAGAGTTAATTGGGTTCGTCCTTTAGTCACACCTATGATGTTAGGAGGATAACGTATACAATCACCCACATCACTAACATATTCGTTTACCTTCTACCTAATCTCAAAATTAATATATTTCTAACAATATACATGTGTAAGGAACATTTAATTTGAGCTCCTCTTGAATTACCTATGAACAACATTAACTTTCTATTATCATCTAACTCATCACCCATTGGACAATATATTTGTCAGTAATTTTGTTCTTCATATGTGTCTTGTTTTTATAAAGCTTGGCATTGTTTCACCGAAAATTTGCGAATTTTGCATTTAAAAACTTTCAATGAGCTAAAGAAATATGTTTTTTTTTTCTAAAATCAATTGAAATAAATAATTAAATGATGTAAAAGAATAATTTTTTCACATTTTTTTCCAAAAAAATTATTATACGATTTATTAAAATTATATCATATCTCTGTATCAAATTAATTTCAAATTTAATTTAATCCTTATAAATTTCATTCTACCAAATCAAAATTTGTTACTGTATATTGATATAGTGAATATTATGTTAGAAATGTGCTATGGTTTTATATATCTTTGCTTAAGTGCAAAAACTTGAACCAGTACATTACCTTCAAATTTAAAAAAATAAACTTTTACAATCTCACAGCACTCCACTCTAAATAAAAGAGTAAAATAATGTAGTATTAAATACTATATAGATTAATTTATTGATCAAAAATCTTTACATTTAGTTGGTAATAAATAACCTATGTTTTTGATAGACTTGTTATAATATCTGTTAGTTAAGTATTTGTCGCAACTATAATCTCCAAGCAACTTAAAATGTAATCCAAGGAATCAGATCACCTTGGAATTGAAGGATTGTATAGCATTAGAAAAGAATTCGATCCAAGTCCCTTTAACTTATCGATTTGAAACTAAAAAAAATTGTGTACTCTCATTGAACTACGATCAAAATATATCAATAGAGTTTAATCAATGAGTTGAATTGTAAGAAGATAGATCTCTTAACCTCGAAATTATTTCTTCAAACCCTAGCAGTGTTTGTTCAATAAGTTCACATGATAGATAGTCAAATGCATTCCGTCCTTTATTTAAATCACTACATAAGTAGGGGGTCACTGTCCTCCATATCATTTGTCTAACCTCCATCAACAATTACAATTACAATGGGCTCCTGTTGGCGTCTTTGTATATAAGATACCGTGTTCTTGTTTTCCCTAGGGCAGCATACCTGATAACACCACATTGTATCATTTAACATGTTGTAAAACGATATGAAAGTTAGATATAATGTAACAATTAATGTAGTCAGAAATATATAATAGTATAAGTTACCACTGCGGGATGAATGGTGCCATCCAAATGACATCACCAGCTTGAACTGGGTACCTATTCACAGAAAAAAAAAAATCAATGAGAAACAAATCACCAATGTAAAGTTACAGCTTTTAATGATATGAACTAAATATCATGTAACAAAATCATTCCTACCAGACCAGTTAAGTTCAAATAGCTCACCATTATATAGCCAGCATGGCATAGCACGAAGTAATAGATTTTGCTATATAACAGTCACACTACTAGGCCAAGTGAAACTCATCTTTCGCAGTGTCAATTAAGTTTAACGGAAACAAAAAATGTCACTATGTAGAACTTCATGCAACATTCAGACCATTTTTTGACAGGTTAGGTCTAGAACTCTTACCAGCTATCACCCAAACGATAAATGCCTTGCCCTTCCAATAGCAGCAAGCCATGCTGGTTATAATGGACCTCCTGCAAAAGCCACAAAATTAATAAAAATTTAAAAAGGTTTTTCAACTTGAGTTGGAAGACAAACAAACTCTCTCCTAGACTTGTGTATGAATAACTTAGGAGAGGTGTACCATAGATCATAACATCAAGAAAATGCCCCTACTGATTTCAAAAACAATTTCATGGAACAGTACTTGTATTAAAGATGTTTATCCTTTTACTTTTATCTGTTTGGTAAAATGTAATAAGGATAGGTTTTGAATAGCCTAACATCAAATTAAGTATTCCTGTAAGTGATAAAATTGAGCTTCATTGTGAAGTGAAGTAGACTACTCGTTTTTCAAGTGATAACTTGTTTTAAACAAGTTCAATCATACAAGTTTCAATCATGAGATCACATGAAAAAACTAACTTTTTATTTGATGATTGCAAAAAATAGGAACATGAAATAATTGGTCACCTATTCTAGGCCATATAGAAATTTAACCTATAAAGCAAGTTTTCATTTTCATGTTGTTTTAAAGCCTTATGGTTGGAACCTATAAGTTTCTTCTTCAAGCATATTCTAGTGCAAAATATTTGGATCCTCCTAGGGCCATGTTCGGTAATTCTCACACGTCAAGGTGAATATGTGCTTACTTTGGGCAATTGATCTTCCAAACTGCAATCTACTCTACTTACAACACAATTCACACAACAGATATTTACCCACTCGAGTCCATAAAGGAGATAAAATTCTACGACAATATTCAAACCTCATTGTGACATATCACTTAGTTTGTGAGCCATATTCTTGAAGTTCTTGATTGGATATTACAATAAATGCATCTCCGGTCCACCTCTTGCCTTTTGTCTCCAAGAAGCATGTATAATTTTGTTACAATATTTTGTGCTTCCAATACCATTTGGTACAGCCTTCAATATGGGTCTAGCACCCTAGGTCTATCCAATAAACAAAAGGCTCTCCAAGTCATTTACATGGTGCCCCCTCATCTTGTCCAAAGAGTGTCGTTATACATTTTCAAACTTGACAATACCAATACCAACAATTTATATGGAAAGATTAACCATTAACATATATTGAGATAGGTTCATAAGTGCAAAACTAGATTTGACATTGTCATGTGTCATATTGCTATTGAATCCATAATCTAAACATCAAAAAGTTGGTTTCTTCCTTTAGAACTAATTAATAATGCATGGTGGAGTCAAAAAACCATGCTGCAGCTTCATGATGACACTAATGGCTATTTAACAACATTGTTCCACATTGACTAGAAATATAGCTAATGTAGCCCTTGTAAGATTTACACAATCATCTTCTTGCAAGCTAGTTTTTTAAGGATGAGTTTGGCTAGCTCAGATTTTAGGAGATATCACTATTGGGAAATTTCAAATCACAATTTGGCTTGCAACAAAAGTATGAAAGAGTAAAAATGAAGATAGGATGAACACCAAGGGTTATGTGATTCTCTCACTATAGGCTACATCCGTACACAAGTGAGAGGGATCACACTAGAAAGAATATAGTTATTTCAATCACTCTCAACTTGTTAGCCAAAAAAACAATTATCACTCACTTAATAGAAGTAAAACATATCCAAATTTCTCTCTAGAAATTAAAGAAAAGTTATATCAAAGAAGAGATTGGATGAAATGAGGATGATACAAAACATCATTCGAGTCTCCCTTAACTAGGCTTCAAGAATGAGCATTGATCACAAATTAAAGGTGGCTAGAATCTGCCCAAGGATAGTCATTCGTTTGCTTCTTGAACATCGTTTATTTAGCCACGAACCATAGATTTGTCCAACGAAAGAGAGGTTACTTATTACCTTATCCCCATTTTAGAGATCCAAATTCTTAATGCAACTCTAACGCATGCATACATAACATATCCACGTCAGTATGGTACAGGCAGAGAGACAAATTACCTTCACATTAAGAAATTCTCCAGGTTGAAAATCCATTATCTGCAGTCATGGGTTCATCAGTAACATTTACAGAAATTTACCAGAAACCATGATCATATGAAAACTGTATAATACAATGAATAACGGACTGTGCCAAAAGAATAAGTACATGAGAGGTTTGAGCTTACATGGATATTGAAGTCATATGCCAAAGATGTTGGAATTAGCTTCCGCAGTTCAAAAATCTGACAAAGCATACAGACAGAATTAAAAGCTTTAGATACAGCGAACAAAAGTTCAAAAAGCTAAGATAGATAAAAAGAGAGCAGAGACACCTGATTAGAGGATAACTTTCAACACACGTGGAATTTCCAATACATCACAATAGTTTAAAATCATATAGTGACTTGTAATAGTTACTAAACATGGACTGTCAGAAAGTTATCTGAAGTGATGGGTGTAACAGAAAAAGATGCTTGCATGTTCAGAGTTATAAACACACCTAGATTGATGATAAGTGACATGAACCCAAAGCACATAAAGTATTGCTCTATGCAACGTTAATAGACGTAACATTGTCATAAAATGTTCTTTTATGAACTATCATCCTAAGTTGGAAAATATAATCCCTGAATTTAAAGCAAAGAAAAATAAGATGAAATAAAGCAAACTGCTTTTCAGTATATTGGAGTCAACTTACCTCGCCTGGAGTTTCAAGGAGTGGCTGCTTATCAGTTGTACCAACCAATGGCTCTGGGATATGATTTGGCAGTGAAGAATATCTGAAAGATTATATACATTTTTCATACTCAAGTCAGTAGAGTACTCGTTACAGCTCACTATTTGAATGTACAAAAAAAAATATATGCATTCTATACCAATTTATATTGTAACTACTTATAGAAGAATCTTGAAATATAAAATCCATCGAACTATTTTCAGCATAATAATCGTAATTAAATGCACGAATTCTGATAATGGCAAGGCGATGGAGATGAAACATAAAAATTGCAAGTGGGGAAGTAAAAATTACAAACCTTCGTTCAAATACCACAATAGTAGCAGGTGTATCAGATTCAATTAAATGATCAAAATTTGGAGGAAAATAAGCAAATGAATCCACCTGGAATTAAAACCATGATATGAATTTTTTTATACCCTTCACAGAAAATATAGTGATTATCTAAACTTTCATAAAAAATGATATAAAAGCTAGTAGCCAGACAAAAACATGAATGAAAGAAAGACACTGCAATTGTAATGGTTGTACTATATTTTTACTAATCTTTGATTACATAGCTAAGCAGTGTGTAAATAAAAATAAGGTCATTATAAGTATCACACATGAGGGAAATATGAATTTCTATCATTACTTCCTATAACCGGAAATAAGAGGATTCACCAAAGGAGCCAATCTTGCAATGGTGTGATAAATAAGAAATAATATCATAAGCTGCAATGAACTTAAGCATACATTCCTTCCCTTTTCTCTTTTGTCATATAATTTCCCTATCATAATTATTAAAGCATAAAGCTCTCTAGCATTGAAAAATAGTAATAGCACACTATAAGAAATAAAATTTTGAAGCAATAGTAATCAGCTTTTATTTTTATATAAAAACGTTTCAGGGATTGTATCTTGAATTTAAGTCCAATTTCAATGCCTCTGGAATCTTCTGCTGTATAAATAGAAAACTTATGTGTCAAACCTAACCTACCACCAGCATTAAATAATGAGCTGGATCTAAGAAAAATGTAACCAAATTTAGAAGAAAAAAAAAAGTAATAAGAATACATCATGTATAACATTTTTCCAGAAGCTAACATAATTCTTACGGAATTCCCACAAGTGCATAAATACTGGTAGAGGGAAACGATATGTGAAAGCCTTTTGTCCTGATACATGGTTTACGTGTAGCCATAGTTCAAAAACAGCCTTCTGCTTGTGTTTGCATTGAGTGACTACGGGGGAACACTGGGTGTATCATGACACCTTGGGAAGCAGTTTCTCATTATATGTTCCGAAGGGTACAAGTGGAATGAGGAGGGTTAAAGTTTATAGTAATGAGTGGCATGTGCAGCTCTCTGGTGCATTTGGCAGTATAGGAATGTCCAAATTATCAAGGGTTTCTCTTTTCCCTTGATATTTTTATAGGATGAGATATTGTCTACATCTTTCCTTTGGTGCACTTTACTTCAGATTTTTTCAAGGGAATTGTAACTAGTGATACGAAATGAGATTGAAAGATCTGTTTAATTTTTTGGCTAACTTGACCCGCTGTTATCATCAACTATTTCTTTTAAGGAGGATATTTTATTCTCCTCCAGATTCTTTTCCCTTTCTAATAATATTTTCTTCTTTCATTACTTTAAGAAAAGAGGTGATAGTACTTTAAAAAAACACATTAACCAAACCTGAAATTTATATCAAATATCAATTTTTAACAGTACTATAAATCGGTGATCATGCTGACAGAAACACTTACAATAATAATTGTAAACTGATTACCTTAAGTAGTTGGCTAACTCCAGTGGCATTAGTGACAGTGACGGTACCTTGGAGCACAAAGATAAATCTACACAATACAATGTTAAATGGTTTGGAATGTAATGGACAAGAAATTAAGGACGGGTAGAATGCAGAAACTGAAAAGGAGAAATAACATGTTTACAACCTCTCCACACCAGGCTGGGGTAGTCCTGATCTTGAATTATCTAGAAAAGAGGCAATGCACATATCAAAAGTGTACCAGAAAATTCAGTTTCATGGAAACTGTGAATGGCACCATACATAAAACATCAAACGTCACAAATGAAATGTCCATGGGAGTTAAGGGAAACTGTAAAGGTAGACTTGGAGGATATGAATGAAATTGTAACCCCTGTATCATTTTGATCCTAAAAGGAGAAGCAAATAAGATATTGCCAAACATTAAAAGTTAGGCTGAAACAAAAGACCCGTGGTATATTTATTATGGAGGTTGGTTCCAGGACAATGAAACAAACAGGAAACCAGACACAATGGCACAGAATCATGAAAGGAAGATATTTTTTTTAAGGTACAGTAACAACTTACAAGCCATTCCAGGCTTTGTAGAGTTGAAGTGTGTGAAAGCAGTTGGCGGGTAGCACTGGACCAGAGAAATATTACTTTGAATTATGCACAGAGAATCCTCTACGAGGGATGAACCCAGATTTTCTGAGGCAATTACCTATACAGGGTAATTTTTCTTTCATTATCTTTCTTAGGGTTCAATATTTTCCATGCCACACTTCTTTTTTCAATAATGTTGATCTAATGTTAGGAGGCTTGTAAATAGCCCATATGATTCAGACACTGAAGGAAGAAATAAAGTGGCATCCAAATGATGCATAATTGTTTAGGAGAAGAACAATGGCATCAAAAAATTAGCATGTCGGAAAATATATGTAGTGTAGATGACTAAAATAATTGCTTCACCGTATGCTGAAGCAACAATATCATCTATCACAATATACCCAGGCAACTTGGTAAATATAATAGATTCAATGAAATAAGTCATAATCAAACCTTTCAACTTAGCTAGGTACATTATAAAGTGTGAACCCATTTCCGGTGAAATTAAATATGCCCCAATTGTGTCGCTCCTGTCAAAGAAATTTAAAGTTACTACACAACAAGAGGGCAATGAAGAAGCTTAAAATCTTAGCTAAAACAAATGAAGAAAGTCAAGAGTACCAATCAGGCAATGGGCCATATACATGACTTTCTGGTGATATCAAAGCATGATTACTCTTGTAGACACTGCGTGTGAATCCAGGTAAATCTGCAAACAAAAACAAAGTAAACTCAGTGCAATACAAATTCACTGCAAAGTTCTTTTCAAGAAAATACTCCAGGACTCAACAGCAGCAGAAACTTTGAGATCTAAACAACCTTTACATATAGTTCATTATAACTTACATATATATCACAACTCAAGAAAGAATCCTAATAATCAAGCCAGGTAGTCAAGTGTCACAATTCACCTCTTAAGCCAGTTCTGTCAGCAACCAAAATAAAATATAATAGTAATTTGAAATCCACATCTTAGGAAAAAGTCAAGTGTCCAAAACTGTGAACTTCTTGAGTTAACAAGGCACACAAGCCTGCTGCTACAAACTGTACGGTCTCATATCTTCTATTTTATTATGCACCTAACACTTTTTATAAAGCATTTACATAATTTTTTTGCAACTAAAACGTATTTTCTGTTTACTAGAAAGACCCTCTATTGACCTAGATAGACACAAAACTCCCGTCTATTAAAAAAAAACAAGGGAAATCTAATCAGTAACCAGAAGCAGTCTTTGTTTGCTTCCTGCTCCATTAAACAATTCACATCAACATAACAATATTTCTTTAAGATACGAAAGAAAAATAGCATAACAAAAACAGTTGACTAACCTTCGAGATGAATAGGAGAGAGAGTGGGACTGTTGACTTTCCAATAAAGAGGCTTCGATTTCGCTTCCGTACTAAGTCCAGAAGGAGCAGAACAATACCCTTCTTCAGCAAATGCATGCTTAAACAAGCCTGAATAATCAACAAAACGTAAATCAAGTCATTTCCTACACTCTTCAACCACCAAAACTCCTCCTTCTAGCAACCAAGAAAATCAACAAAAAATAAATAATTAAAATACAGCACAGTATATATATTAGGGTGTTTGTCGTTGCGTTATTTTTTCCCTTTCAGCAGCCAAACAGAGTACAGAACAAAACAGTGAGAGAAAAGAGTACCAAGAACAAGGAGAAGCGCAAAGATGCTCCGCATTTTGAGATGAGAAATGGAGAAAGTGTTAGGACTGAAGAAGAGTGGCTGGGATGAAAGTGTGGATGTGGACGCGTGTGTCACGGACTTAGTAGCACTGAACAAAGATTCCTTAAGACCTATAAACACAAAGCACGCTGATACGATGATAGCAATACAATAATTGCAATATGGAATCTCCCATGGGCCATAGATACTCTATTCAAATCTTTTACATTATTTTATCTACGCTGCCTTTCTTTGTCCTTTTAATTTAATTTAGGTTAAAAAGCCTTCTTTATTCATTATTTCTCATCCCACTTTAAAAAGATGAGACCATACAAACTCTCAACTCTTTTATGTCTCACAAACATTGTTATTTATGTGTCTAAACATGTCCATCATTCCAAGTTTTGTAAAATCCATTCTTACCATAAATTACGTCCCACTCTTCCAAACCCTACTCTCTTTTGTGTCCTATCCATTATCACTTTTGTAGAGAAATTTTACCAATACACACATTGTCAAATCGATGTGATTTTGTAGAAGCTCTTTTGTTAACTCTAAAAATCAACAAAAATGGAAAATCTTTATGGTTTTAAACACTTATAGAATGCATATCCTTTTCATGTTTTGTTAAGGTTAAAGATTATAGTCACGATAAAATTTGAATCAGCGAAAAACGAAAAACTAATCGATAAAATCTTTTACCTCACATTTATAACAATTTGAAATTTAAAACTTAAACCATTAACAAACATCTTTTATCACGGTTTGAAGTTGTTTATGGTTTAAAGTACAATTTTTTTTTTCTTTTTCTTACAACTTAAAGCTTGTCTTTTTTTTTTATTTTTGGTTGAAGATTGAACTTTTAGTGGACTAAGGCTTAAAAACTTCTTTTCTAAAATAGATTACCTTATTGTTTTTGTTGCTTATGGCTCAAGATAAGTTTTTGTTGACTAGGACTTAAAAACTTGTTTTCTAAAATAGATTACTTTATTCTTTTTGTTGTTTATGGCTCAAGGTAAGTTTTTATTGGTGAAATATTTTTCATACTCTAATGAATAGTTTTTTCATTACAGTCTTTTTAAGGTTTATAGTTTAACTTTTTTATTTATAATATGTGTGTGTTCACTTATTGTGAATCTATATGGTTTGAAAAAATCGCTTTACATTATTTTGCCTTAGATATGTTCTTATTGCATAAATAAATTTACTATCAAAAGTCACTCTTAAAAAGATAAATGAAATATCATAAGGTCGTGGTTCATATTAAAACCCACTTGTGTTGTGTTCTTTGTTGTTTCTAAAAACTTGTGTTTTACTTCATTTTATATGTCACACTCTCATTCTCACAACCCCTACACCTATTTGTCCCGATTATAAAAATATTATTTACAGTGTTAAATGTGATGAAGTATGACATCTATTTATTTATACTATGATACAATTAGTCTTTTTTTAAGGAAGAAATATTTCTACTTAATTACAGTTTATAATAAAATTTGTGTATAGGTTATTCATGATATATTTTTGGAATATGTTTTATTTGACTTTTTAATAAAATGTGATAGTATAGAATGAATTTGTAGGAGAAATCTTATGTCGTTTGTAAGCAAGCTGAGGAAGATTATTTTGTTTTTTATCCTTTTTTTTCACTTTTCCTTAACATTTAAGAATGAGTTCAATTTGTTTTTTCACATCTCCTTAACATATTAGGATACCGCATTAGTACCTAAAAGGTTTGCATTGAAATTATATTATTTAAATAAAATCATAAAGCAATATCGTAAAACAAAAAGACATGTGTTCTCAAATCATTGTATGCGTTTGTCTTTGTTTAAATGTTGTGTCATCCAAAAACATACATGAGTATTAGTTAATGTAAATTTATAAAAAAAAACACTTTAAAGGATTATTTTTTATTTTTTATTTTAGTAACTCTTTTTTCTTCAAAATTTGAAATAGAGATTTATAATGGAAATTTTATATGATAAGTAATAACATAAAATGAATTTGTAGAAAAAACCTTCTATCGTCTGCATAATAAGAAACATAACTTTATTTTTCTTTATGTTACAAAGGATTGTAAAATTTTATAAAATTTGTTATTTGAGTAAAATTAAGAAGCAATACACTAAAATAAGATGTCATATGCTTTATGATCAATGTGTTTGTGTTTTGTTTCAGTTGTATTATCCAAAATCATGTAAGAATATTAGTTTATGAAATTTTATAAATTTGTTTTATTGTAAGTAGTTGTTTTTTTTATTCTAATTTTAAGAAGTTTTCTTTTCTTTAAATTTAAAAATCATATCCATATTGATTCATATATTGGTGTTTATCTAAAACAATTAGATAAGATACTCATATATGATGTAATAGAATGTCTTATACTCATATATGTGATATGTGATAAAATGCGATTAGCTATTTTGAATTGAAAGACTTTAATATAAAAAATAGTTAAAATAATTAATTTAATAGATATGATAATTGGAAGTTTGTCGTGATATGTATCCAAATAAATACTAGGCTTTAACTCAACTCATGTGTATTATATGTGTAGGAAATGTTGAAACATTAGTAGGTTTGTTAACAATGGTTACAATCACCTCATGTGAAAATAAGTTTGTACTTGTAAGTAGAATAGAAGTTAAATGTATGATATAATTAATCTCAGAACATATAATACACATGTCAGAATCACAAATGTGTATATATCTGTTTATGAAAATTATAATAAATCAAAATCTATGTCTATTTAATTTTCATATTCTTCCTTTTCATTTTTTTTATCTTTTTCGTCTTATTCTATTAATAAAAATTCTTCAACCTTTTCATTTATACTAAATGACACGATGCTTACATTGTTTAAAGAACCATGAGTTTTATGAATAGAACCATGAGTTTTATGAATATGTAACCGATTAACTAATTTGATATTTTATTATCATATGAATAACCTTCGTATTATGTTGAAAGTTTCATATTATTCACGTTCATTTGCCTCGGACTCATCTAAAGACGATTATTTAAAATCAAGAGGAGTAATATCTATGTCAATATGCACAAAATTTTCAATATTATTTAAAAAGATTACTCAATTTTCTCACATTCATTATTGTATATTATGGTACTATTGGAAACATGGTTGCCAAGAGTACAATAAATGTTGAAAATATGTCTCACATTATATTTCATAATTGGATTATTCATTATGTTGACATAAATGATATTCATATGAAAATTGATTAATCTAAAATACTAAATCCATACCCATGTTAAAAGAATGAAAATGAAAAATATAAATTTAATCCTAATAATTTTTTAAAATTGAAAAGAACATAAAACACACCGAAACACATATTTATATTATTTGAAAATGAAGCTGGAAAAATTTAGAAAAGTCACAAAAACACAACATAAACTTATGGAAAATAACTAAATAAATGAACAATGCAGGTATTTTTTTTTACATTATTTTATCAAGCATTTTGTATTATCAAACTCATAATTAAGTGTATACAATGCTTAATAACTAAACAAACAAAATCATCAAAACAATATATATATATATATATATATGGTATGTATATATATGGTATGTATGAATAAATTGTGCTAGTGAAAAAAGCATATATAAGATATGGATGATTTTGTTTAGCAAAACTAGTTGATAACATAAGCTCCTAACTTAAAAAGTTTTCTATTAATAAACTAAATTATCATATTAAAAATGTTGAGTAAAGTAATTGATAAACTAGTTGGTAAATGCAACATGAATGACATAAATGTATGTAACTACATACATTTTATTATATAAATAATTCCGTTAGATAAAAATATATTATTATGTAATTATAATTTTCTATTTATTTAAAATAATTAAATTCTTATCAATCTTTTTAATACTTCTATTTTTTAATAAGTTGTGTTTTTTCATTTGTAAAAGTAATTTCGTTTCAATGAGATTATGTAGTTAGCATTAATTAAATTGAATATTTTTGTTTCAATTTAAATTATTATTACATTGAATTTGTCTTTTACCATTTTTCCGTATGTATTTTTCATATAATATAATATAATGAAACATTAGTTATTTTAATTTTAATTACATAGAAAATTTAAATCTAACTAAATAAATGCTAACACCGTATAATAATTAAATATTTATACAAAATTGAAACAAATAATAATAAAAATTAAAAATAATAAAATAATATATCAAAATATAAAAATAATCATTGAAAAAAATTAAATAAGCTATAAATTTTAAATTTACTGAAGTAATTTATAGTTTATAAGTTTGGAACTTCTCAATTAAATTACTTTATATCTAGTATTTATTAAACATTTTTATATTTGTCAAATTAACTCATTCGTTAGTCTAGTAACTGACTTATGGATTTTGTCAAACACATCTTATCTATATTAACATCACTGATATTCACTTTTCTCTTCTAACTTTTTATTGTTTAGTTATTAATTAACTTTAAAGTTAAAGTGTCATTCTCACATATAAGCTTCAATTTATTGTTGTGCAAAATCTCCTCACTAATAAAATTCTTAATCATAAATTATTTCAAGAATTTAAGTGATACTACTGAGTTGTTTTATTTCTTATTTATGGACGTTTTTAATTTAATTGACAAGATACACTAATTACACCAAATAAAAATGAAAAAATATACCAGCTTACTATTTAAATGTAAAGACGAATATAATTTAGCAAAATTACTAAAAAGAAAAAAAGACTCACTTACCAATGAAATAAATCTCTAGGAGTTAGTTCTCACTAAAATTCTTAATTTAATGTTTTATTGCTTTGTTCCTTTTAATTTAATTTAATGCACAGTAAATAGGGCGCCAAAAAATTGACAGCTAAAGCTGGTGAACCATGGCGTTGTCCAGGGTTTAGGGTTTAGCAGCGGATAATTAGGGTTTTACTGCCAAATCCCGTTCAAGAAGATTGTTACAATGTCCGAAGCAGAAGCAGAGGTAGGTTCCATGGCTTCTGTGGTTGCTTCCCTATCGAAAAGCTTCTCTCAGGTGCCTCCGCCTGCGGTTCCTGCAATGCTGGATTGCATTCTTGTGTCTACTCGTTTGTCTCCACCCTCCCTCTTCGCTTCACTTCTCCATGATTTCCCTCGAATTCTCAAGGTATCACTTATTCTTATTCTGCATTTGACTTCCATTTCTCTCATTTATTTTGTTGTTCACATTTTGTATTGTTTGATGAATTTTAACAGGATATTATCAAAGAAGGTGATGATGTGAATGCTGATAAACGCCCCCACCTTCTGTCGCTGGTTGGCGCGTTTTGCCATCTCTTGAAGAAAACGGGTGAGTTACCAATTTACATTCAGATTATGTTTTCAAATTTCGTATGGCTTTTGCTCTGTTTTTGGTCTGGAAGTGGAAAGTAGGATGCTATGCTGAAAGGAGCATTTGCAGCTGTCACATTACCCTTCACATTCTTCTATCTAATTCATTTCTTTACAGGGACTGATTGTGATGCTGTACGATTGTTTGTTCGGAGATGTTTTCTTCCTTTAGCTAAGGTTCTACAACCCCTGCAGCATGACTTACTTAATCAGGTATTATTACAGAAGTTGGAAAACAATTGTGCTTTATCGGTAATTATTGGGAAATTTTACTAATTGTTTTTTCTGTTTTGCCTCCATTGTTGTTGGATGTGTGCATCGTTTTGATGACAGATCACAGAATCGTTAATGAGTGTAGTGATTGAAACTTGCACGTGGGAAGTTCTTGAAGAAAATTTGGTGCCAATTTTCTTAAAATCAGTTGGTCTTTCCATGGGTATGCTTCGTAATGATGATTTGGACTTTTATGAATGGAGTAGCGAATCATTTCACCAAGACTTGAATGATGTCATGATTGATTCACTGATGGACAATGAGCTATTGGTGTCTCTGTCAAATAGTTTCGAATTGTCAACATCATGTAATGTTCTGTCTGTAATTCTGGAAGCTGCCCTTCAGTATGTGCTAACAGATACAATCTCTAAATCAGTGGAAAGAAAAGGGTGCATTGCGGATAAATTTGTTAAAGTTTTGATTTGGGAAATATGCAATTTGATTGAACGGATGCTTTTACATAGTCCTGAGCACAGGTCTTGTGCAGCAGGCCTGCTTCTTCCTATCATTGTTAAAGCATCACCTTACTCATTTGAAATCTCAATTCATGGGCAGAAACATGGGTTTTCTAGGTAACGTTCATCTGATTTGTATGCATTTTATCATCTGTTTGTAAATGTATCCTGTATGTTAATATTATTGGTTTTCAGGGACTATTTATTCATCAAAATCTGGAGATGCTGCAGAACACTGTTTTCAATTGGACCTTTAGAAAGAAGAGAGGCATATAATATTCTATCATTGTATTTCTCTTTTTCCTGGTCCACAGAAGAATGTGCACATGATGACCGTGATACAATCAATGTAACTGAAGATTTTGACATAACAGCAGAAAAAGAGTTCTGGAATGAAATAAAAATTGGGCTGGTACTCAAGCACTGTTTGATGATTTTCTGTGTGTTTATTTAACTTGTCAATGTTTTGCTTACTTAGGAATCAAACTGAATCTGATCAGGTTGACAAGGAGAGTATAGTGAGGAAACAGTGTTTACATATATTGAAGATGGCTCTCAATATACAAGGAGGAACCAATTCCGTGCCTAGCATTTCAAAAAAGAATACAAGTGAAAAGCATTCAGTACCTCATGGTGTGACAAAGAGGGAAAGATGGGCTTACAAGGAAGCCAAGTCACTTGGTGTTGGGAACCTTTCGATGATAGATGACCTGATTATTAACAGCAAGCAGTATTGGGACGCATTTGTGCTTTTGTATGAGATGCTCGAAGAATATGGTACTCATTTAGTTGAAGCAGCTTGGAATCATCAGGTGTTCTAAATTTTTTCATCTTTGTCAAAATTATATATTATAGATAAGGGTAGAGGTGAGGGGAATGAGAGAACAAACTCATAATAGAACATAATATATGTGGTGTGAAATGATGTCTTACAGCTTACAACACACAGTTCACTGACCGAATAATACACAACTTCTAATCTTACAGCTCACAACGCACAGTTCACTTCTGTTTATACTAATAGACAACTTCTAATCTTAATTGGATATCCATTAAATCATGATTTATGGTAAGATATGAAGAGATCATCCGATGTACTATGCTAGATGATATTTTAAGATTCAATCCTAATGATATAATGTGTTACTTTGTTTTATTCTATCAAATATCAACATCTTACTGTAAATCTGTGGTTTTGGATTGATGAAGATTGTGTGTGTGTGGGGCCAATGCTTTGATGTTTTGGAATAATTTGGACAATCGGAAACGAGTAAGAAGAATGAAAAGATAGCAAGTTGTAATGCATCCTTCCTAGATATGTTGTTTTCCGTTTTTTGCATAATAGTTGAAAAGAGAACTTTTAGTATTTAAAAAATTGAGGTGAAAATGCAAAAGCTGGGTTCCTTTTTTGTGACATTGCTATAAAATATACAGGTTATGCATGTGTTCTTCAAAGTCATATGTTGTACATTAGTTTATTAACAATTCATTTTTTATGGTTGTGGAGGTCCAGAAATCCTTATAGTTAAAGTGAATTTAGTGTATTTTGGAATATAAATCTGCGAGGACATTGCTGTTTGCAGGGCTTTATTTTTAAAATTTTCAGGATCAAATAATCCTGACACACATTTTTATTTGGTCTGTTTCCAAATATATACGTTGTTGCACATAGTTTTGACCAACTGTCAGATGCTCTTAATGTATATCACAGATATTTTGGTTTCTGACTTTTGTGTTTGCCCAATCAATGGATGATGTGCTAAATTAATTGTTTCATACAGGTGTCTTTGTTGCTTCAGTTCTCTGGATCATATCTCAATGTTGGAAGCAGTATTAGTAAAATTCAATATCAATTTGAAACGTATGGCGAGACTTTTGATTGGCTATCTATTTTATGGGAGCGAGGCCTTCATCATGACAATCCTCAGGGTTAGTGTGTTCATGATTATTGGCTAGTGTTGAATAAGCTTATATTTATATTTCTATTAGTACAACACAACACTAAAGTCAGGATACACATCTTGTTAGCTAATTCTATACTCTTTTATGTATTAAATTAGTCCTTCTTTCTTGCTTACCGTTTTTTATTTTATGTTGTTTTCTAATGAATGCAGTGAGGTGCCTGATCATGCAGTCTTTTCTTGACATCAATTGGGAGAATTATGGGAAATACATAAAAGCAGTGCCTGAAACTTTTGTTCTTGGTTCATTTATGCAAGGGCTAAATGACCCAATACACCACAAAGAGTTTGGTTAGTGCTTTACTCCTTGGGACCTTTTCAAATGGTTTCTTTTCATTCGTATTTGAATCTATGTTCAGCCTTTTCTTTTTGAGCTACTTATGCAATTATTTAACTTCACTTAAACTATTACTTTATCCAAATCCGTGTTCCATTTGTTGTACGATAAAGTGAGTCCCCATAATCTTTTCAGGTGTAAAAGGAGTTTATATGTCATCCGTGATTAAAGGTGCAGCCCAATTTCTCCGCCACTATGTTCGTTTTCTAGCTCCAAGGTATGCTTAGAAATTGTGTAAGTAGACTGGTATGTGTGTCTGTGGGTGTAAAAGGATTCATATGAAAAAAAATAGGAGAATTTGGAATCCTTTTGTTTGTACTAAGAAACTTTAGCAACGAAAAGAGGTTGCTTAAAGCTGGCCTGGTGACTTCTAATATGGGGCCTGTGGCAGGTTGCTGAAAAGGGCCGGTTCAATATTTTGATTGGGGGAACAGAGCTTAAGTATTGCAGTTATCTTATGTTATTCACTTAAGCATAATTTTAAGGAGATGCATTAAGTTTGTGATTGCGTATGTCCTTTATTTTAATCTCGGCTATATTTGTTCGTGAAATTTGTTTTTTGGAGTTTAGGTCTATGGTTGTTTGTGAATGCTATGCCTTTGTAATCTTATTGACATAATTACTATGATGATATGATGAATAGCACACTGCTTGCCTAATTAAGTGGAATAGTCTTTCTATTTAAAGGTTTTGTAAGTAAAAATGTTGTTATTGAATTCTGTTTCATTTTGCTTGAGTGCATAGTGATAGTATTTGGCCAAAGCTCCTTACTTTACATGCACGGGACATGGGTATTTTAGGGGGTTGCTTTATCATACATGTAAAGGTACTGAATAGAATATATTGAGCGGATGCGTGTGTATATATATTTATGAATAAAATATGAAAACATCAGAGGGTTTTGTTTGCACGACAGAATTGAAATTATGGTTTTAAATATTTCAATTCTAATTGTGCTAGCACTGAAATTAGTTAACATTACAAATTCTACATTTGTGTTGTTTAAAGGTTTAGAATGTAGAATTTAATTCCAATTGTGTTCAAAATAATATTATTTGATAGATTGTGAATTGTTGAGATGAGAACAAATAGGAACTATCCAGATTGCAATGTATTTAAACACTCTTTTAATGTATTTGTACAAGTCGGAATTGTAATTACAATAATTATAGAACAAATATGATCAATTAAAATGATAGAAATAAAAAAATGTGTGCTCTCATCAATATAGATATGGAAGAGTTGCGATTCTAATTCTCAAAAGCCTTTTCCAATATAAAAATATAGAAATAGGTCCAGTGTAGTTTCCAAGCTCAAAGTATGTTTAGACAACACATAGACATACTTGAATTTGGATGAGATAAATCAGTGAGTTACATGCTCAACTGATATATATTTTATATATAAGAAAAAGGGAAGAGTACATTATTAGGGAAAGTTATATCCTATAACGTTCACCCTTACGCTATGTTCGTAGCAATCATAATTTTTAACACTCCCCCTCAAGTTGGAGCACATAAATTATATGCATCAACTTGGAATATACAAATTGAACTCTAGGCCCAATCAAGGACTCAGCGTGAATGTTTGCAGGTTGGTCCTTGGAGTTGATAAAGCCAATACAGAGTTCCTTGTACAACTTCCTTTCCAAATGGTCATGTTATCCTTGACCAAGGAATCATAGCTCTACAAAGGCGAATCTAGATACGCAGTTCTTCCAGTTGAGTTTTTGCTGTGGTAATAGTAGTAGTATAAAGGGAAGGAGCATAAATAGTAGATGCCATTCTAGAGATAGAGCCATAAATAGATTTGAAGAGAGAGGGAAAAAAACCCTAGGTTAGGTACGTACACCCAAAAAGCAGTTTTATGAAAGCTGTACAATTCAATAGCAATCATAATTTTTAACAGATTAGGACAATTTTTGGGGTATGGATGAGAGACTAAGCTTTTATTTGGAAGCATTATTAAGTAGCCTCATTCAAAGTTAGAGTATGCCGGCAAATGCCCAAAGCTTTTACCTGCTTTGTCCTTGTTTTTTGCTAGTTTTTACATTATGATATGCTTTAGGGGGTCTTTGATTCTTTTTCTTTCTTTTCTCCTTATCTTCACTAATTCTTCTTGTATAGATGATGACATGCATGCACGATTGCTTGTCTGTCTATAGGTTAGTGGTACTGCTATCCACACTGCTATTGCTTACCTCTTTGTTAATGTAAATATGTGACGCAATGCTTTGGCTTTACTTTTCTTATTGTCTAAAAGTTTATTACAGGAAATGCATTGCATTTTTATACAATTTAGCATCTACTGCTAAACATCAATCATTTGGACGAGCTGGACTTATGGGCCTTGCTGACTGCATTGCTTCAGTTGCTTCTTGCATTGGAATAGTTCATCACGTCAGCACAGAATCATTTAAAGGAGCTTCTTCTGTAGAATTTGTTTCTGAAATGGAAAATCAGTATGATAAAAAAGAATTACTGGATATCTTTAGATATGTTGTTGAGAGCAGCAAACAACATTTTAATCCCATTTACCGTCTTCAAGGTTTATAATTTACTCTTTTTGAATTATGTGATTTATATTATTCATTTGATAGTTATCATAAAATTTAGGGGGCACTGTATAGGTCAACTTATGTCTTGACGATGTTTACAGTTTGTGGCAAAATTCTGGAGGCTGCTGTTTGTGTCGTGTGCCCATTTGATATTCCACTTGAAATTCTTTTGCTTTTCATTTCGGCATTGCCAAAGGAATTTACGGATTATGGTGGTAAGTGAAATATATAATGTCAATTGCTTTCTACTTTCTGTTGTCATGAAAGTATTTAAAAGCTGAGGAAAAGTAATACCAAACACTCCATTTTCCCTTCAGTTGTTTGCATAATGAGAAATTCATGATATTCTTCTGATCTGATCCAAAGAGGGTGTATGGGAGATATCAAATACTACTCATCATTCTTGTCTAATCAAGAATTTGAATTGTGAATAACAAGATCTATTTTTTGAAGTGTGAGTGAATTGAATCTTATCACAAACTACAAGCTACGTGCAATAATTAAATTACATAAAATCTGTTTTCATGTAAAGAAATATTTAATTAGTTTTTATCAGTTTTTTAGGTCAATTAGCCATATAACTTGTTGTGTAATCAATGACTGAATATAAACATAGCCAACAATATGTGAAGTACCTGTGGGAGGAAACTCAGCTCAAAAATATGAATACGGTAGGAAGGTATACAACCATGGGGAAACTTTTGTCTTTAATATTCTGACTATGAATCATTGGAGATAAACATTTTGCTACAACTAAAGCACAAACACAAAAGGTTAGTCCATTAGGTGGGAGAGCCTCAAGGCGACATTAAGTAGTTCGTTCTACTAAATGTGAGATTGCTTACATTTTCACTCTTTCTAAGGGTCGATGTCCGCGGCGACTTTCATTGTAGATTTGTCCATTGGGTAAAGGATCTGTCCTTGTCGAGCTGAATCACAAAGAGACAAAAAGAGTAAGATCTTTCCTTAGTAAATCGAAGACGCCCACGAGCATGTGCTACTTAACATATTCCAGTAAGATTCCAATTTCTTTTGGTCTTATTGCTTTGGATACACCTTTTACCCATTATTGGATACTAGATTTTGGAGCCACTCTATTACCCAAAATACTTCACATATTCTCCATGTCCTAGCAACAAGAAAATTTCTAATACAGATGGAATCCTTGTAACTACACCTGGACAAGTAGAGGTCCAAATAAGTCCATCCGACACTAAGAAGTATCCTTCATGTCCCTAAATTGTTCAACAATATGATTTCTGCTCAAAAACTTAAAAGATCTCCCATGTAATGTTGCTTTTCATAGCAACTCTTGTAAATTGCAAGACAGGAACTCGAGGAGGATGACTGGACATGTTGGAGACTGAAATGACTTGTACTACATGGTGGACCCTAATCAACCTATCAATAGCCACTCTCTTATATCTGAATCTACCATGACCAATAAAGAGAAAACATGACTATATTATTGTCGGTTGGGACACCCTTCATTTCAAGTTGTAAAAGTGATTTTCCGTTCCTTGTTTATGGTTTTAAATGTGGAGAGTCTCCACTGTGAGACTGAGTTTGCTAAACATAAGCGTGTACCTTTCCCCATTTGTAATAGGATGAATTCTTTTCCATTTTTTCTTGTTCATACTGATGTATGGGGTCTTGTTAGTGCCCCTAATATCTCAGGAGTTAAACGGTTTATAACCTTCATAGATGATTGTACTCGAATGACTTGGGTTTTCCTATTGAAATATTTATTTGAGGTTAGCTTTGTTTTTTTTTTTTTTTTTTTAAAGTTTTTTTAAATTTTTAATAATTATTTTGATGCCATTATCAAAAGAATTAGGTTTAATAATGATATTAAATAATTTAAT
>Ga0099825_1001549_pt1 | contig 29541 bp, 14 predicted proteins | sample SiratroredBW_FD_76838 | JGI IMG/M metagenome (GOLD analysis project Ga0099825, IMG submission 76838) | Root nodule microbial communities of legume samples collected from California, USA - Siratro red BW | ecosystem: Host-associated > Plants > Roots > Nodule | place: USA: California | collected...
GAGTTGTGAAATATGTTGGAGCAGAAGTGTACGGCGGGGGGGGGGGAGGAGAGTGTCAAAATGAGAGGTTTGAAAGTTTTTGCAATAAACATGGTATAAAACATAATTTTTTCCACAACAAAATAGAGTTTTGGAGATGAAAAATAGATCTTTGGAAGAGCTTGCATGTACTTTGTTAAATAACTTAAAGCTTCCAAAGTATTTTTGGATAGATGTTGTTAATATTGTTTGTTATGTTTTAAACCGTGTTTTGATTACCCATTTTGAAACAAAAAGACTCTCTGAGCTTTATAAATGAAACAAACCAAATATTGGTTATTTTACAGTGTTTGGTTGCAAATGTTTTGTTTTGAATAATGAAAAAATATAATCTTGGCAAGTTTGATTCAAAGGTTGATGAAGGCATATTTCTTGATTACTCCTCTTATAGTCATGCATATAAAGTTTATAATAAAAGAACTATGACTATGGAAGAATCTATGCATATTGAATTTGATAAGACTAACCTTGAATTGCGAGATATTTCTAAGAACAGTACAAATGAGGAAGATAGTAGTGAGTTGTTACAGATAAACAGTTACCTGATTCAAAAATTCAACCAACTAAATTTATCAAATAAGGAGCAAATTGATGATTCAGCTGGACAACAAGCTCCAACTCATGAAGGAGTACTGCCTGCACCTAAGAACAATGTAGACCTACCAAAAGAGTGAAGAATTCCTCGAGACTTATCTCTAGACAACATCATTGGTCCGATAGAATAGGGAGTTTCTACTAGATGCACTCTTAACAACTTATGTGAAAATATGGCTTTTGTGTCTTAGATTGAACCTAGTTCTATTCATGATGCTTTGAATGATGAAAAATGGATTGAAGTTATGCATGATGAATTAAATCAGTTCCTATGAATAATGTATGGGTTTTGGTTCCTAGAACACCAGATATGCATGTAATTGGAACTAAGTGGGTGTTTAGGAATAAGTTAGATGAACAAGACATAATAGTTAAAAAGAAGAAAAAGTTAGGTTGGTAGCTAAGGGCTATAACCAATGAGAAGGCACTGATTTTGGTGAAACTTATGTGTCTGTTGCTAGATTAAAAGTTGTTAGATTATTGCTTGCCTATGCATGTTTATGTGGTTTAAAACTCTTTCAAATGGATGTGAAAAGTGCTTTCTTGAATGGTTTCATAGATGAAGAAGTATATGTCTCTCAGCGGCCAGGCTTTGAGGATCACAAACATCCAGACCATGTATACAGACTGCAGAAAGTTTTATATGATTTGAACCAGGCCCTAAGGCAAAGGTATGAAAGGTTGAGCAACTTCCTCACTTCTCAAGGCTACGAAAGAGGCAAAGTTGACAAAACCCTTTTCATTAGAAAGCTTAATAGTGATATCATTCTAGTACAAGTTTATGTAGATAATATTATATTTGGTTCTATTAATGAAAGTCTATGTCAAGATTTTGTGTCAACTATGCAGGGGTAAGATGTCCATGATAGGAGAATTAAACATTTTCCTTGGATTGCAAGTGAAGCAAATGAAGCATGGAACATTCTTGTGTCAATCTAAGTACTGTAGAGAGCTTATGAAGAAATTCGAAATGGACAAATGCAAAGAAGCTACTACACCAATATCCACTAGTTGTTACCTTGACTTGGATGAGAAGGGAGTCTCTATAGATCAAACCAAATGTAGAGGGCTAATTGGATCTTTATTATATCTTACAACAAGTTGACTTGACATTATGTTTAGTGTTTATGTGTGTGTCAGATTTCAATCGAACCCTAAAGAATCATACTTCAAAGCTGGAAAGAGGATACTCAAGTACTTGAAAGGAACAATCAATGTGAGCCTATGGTACCCCAGAGGAGTCTCATTGAGCTTAATAGGCTACTCGGACTCAGATTTTGCCAGTTGCAAGCTAGATCAAAAAAGCACAAGCGGGACATGTCATCTTCTATGAGCTAGCTTAATATCTTGACATAGCAAAAAGCAAGCCTGTGTGACTCTTTCAACGACTGAAGCAAAATATATAGCAACTAGAAGCTGTTGTGTGCAAATACTTTGGCTAAACCAACAACTAAGTGATTATGACTTAACTCTTTCCAAAATACCTCTTAAGTGTGATAACACAAGTGCAATTAACCTAACCAAGAATCCTGTAACATTCTAAGACAAAGCATATTGAGATTCGTCACCATTTCATAAGGGACCATGTAAGTAATGGAGATTGCGAGATTCAGTTTATTGAAACTGAGAAATAGATAGGTGACTTCTTCATCAAACCCTTGTCAAGAGATAGGTTTAATTTTCGTAAGAACTGAATTGGGTATCTTAAATGCTTCTAATGTATTAAATTATAACGACTTTATAGTTATTTGATCATGACTTTATTTACTAACAATTGGAACCTTAAGACAGTTAGTGAAATTCCAATAATTAGCTATTTCAAACAAGCTAAATTATGAACTTTGTTCCTCAAGAAAATAAAGCCCTCTAATATGCTTAGAAACACTACCTTCGATCCCTTATTGATTACAAAGTATTTCATGAAGATTTTACTCCTTTCAAGTATTACATAAGAGGCTCGTCACGATTAACATTGAGAATTTTAGTACTAACACGAAGGGCAATATACATTTATTAATGCTTGAAAAAAAATCTCAACTTTAGATATTTAGGTGGTGGGTTCCATGTAAAGGAAGTTAAGTTCCTTTCCTACCACCCACAATACTTTCTAGAAATAATTCGGTTTCTCAACTTTTTAATCTTGTAACATTCTTGAATTGAAAAGATAAAATGGAGGAGACATATCTTCATCTTTTTCCTACGTTAAGGACAAAATTTGTTGTTGTTGAAAAGAATATAAATTCCAATTTTAATGTTTAGTATGAATAATTTTAAAAAGAATAAAGTTAAAGTTCTAAGTTATGTTTAATATATAAATTATAATGTTTTCATTTTATAAAATTTATCATCTCTTTAAACTATTCACCTTATTTCTTAAATTTTGATTTCAAAATTCTCATCTTTTCTCAAGTCAAAAACCACCTTGTTGAAGATAGCAGAGATTAAGAAGTTTTGATCTAATCATTTTTTTTTTTTAAGATAAGCTTTCTTTTTCATCATATCTAAATTTTTCTTTCTTTATGTGATTTGTATGATATGGTTATAGCTTTTAAATGCTTATATTTAGTCTTTAACCACAAAATAAATAAATAAGTATGAAGGTTAAATTTTACCTCTAAATTTAAAAGCACAAGAATATTATCAAATATTTTATCTAACATAATTGTCATATAAAAAAATTAAATGTGAAAAAAAAGAGAAAACTTTAATTCCAAACTTAATGACATAAGTATATTAAATTATAAAATATTACCAAACTTATAATGGTTTATTCAACTGTTACCTATTATATTAATTTCATAATGTAAACTTTTATTCTTAAAAAAGTGAATAAATAATTTTGATTTCAAACTTAAGAAGAAAGAGATTTGATCAATTCTTTCAGTTAGTTCTTTTACATGTAAAAGAAGTAAATAATGTGAAAAAAATATTATTATATGAAAGTATCATAACAGATTGACAACTCTTTCATGTTATGAGAAAATAACTTTAGTTAATTCTTAAAAAAAAACTAAAAGGATAAATAAGTACATCAATTAAACTGAGTTTAGACTTAAGAATACAATTATATTAAATTATAAAATTAAACAAAATTATATAATTTAAACAATAAAATTATTTATTGTAGATGATTTATATAATTTAAAAGTTTTATCTAATCAGCTATAAAAAAACAAGAGAGAGAAAGAAACGCAAAATTTTAAAAGGAAACTCATCATAAATATATTTAAAATTTACTTATCTCAAACACTTTCTTTTATATAATATATTGATTTTGATTGATAATGATTAAATTGTCTTTTTTATTTTTACTTAAAATTCATCTAACAAAATATATTAACTTTCACTCTAAATAAAAATCTCAAAATTTTAATTCATTAAATCGGATTTTTTTCTTAAACGGGCGCAGTTTGTACTAGTATAATCTAAAAAGGATAAGTTTTTTTTATTATCAAAATAGGTAAATTATATCAGATAAATATGATTTTATTAAATAAAAATCGGATCAACTGGTAACAATTTCAATAAAAAAAAATCATATCCCTAACCTAAAATTTTAGTATAAATTTCATTTAAATTATTAAATAAGATCGTACTCGTAACATATAATTTTATTTTTATTTAAAACTTGAAATTAAATAATTATTGAAACTTAATTAAAAAAAGTGTAACTGTCAAAATTTTCTACAATTTTTTTAACTGCAAAGTCATAATAAGAGTGAATTTAAACATTTGACGTAACTAATTTAAATATTTTTTTAATGATTTTTTTTAGAAATTACTACTGCATTTAAATTTTTTTATTTTTATTTATAAAATATAAATCATAAATTCACAAAATTAATGTATTGTTATTTTTTCTTCGACTCCAAAGTGCATATCATGTAACATAAAAAAAAGTTAGTTTGCAAGGAAGATGTTGCAACAAAATGATATAAAATAAAAGTGGTTAGTGACTTTGGAGTTAAAAAAATTGCACCGAAATTTTTTATAAGAAAATAAATTATGTATATATTCTGTTTAGGGTTTAGCAGTTTTCAGATTTAAGTATTTATGATTGAACTCATATTTATAATGGACATCTCAGTTGACCTTTTCCTTTTCGGAATAAAAAAAAAACTAAATCTAGTTTGATTAATATGTATGATACATATTCTTTTGAAATTTTTTTTTATAAAAACTATTACATTTAAAATTTTTGTGTTTATTTTTATTTTAAAGAAAAATAAATCATAAATTCAAAAATTAATGTATTATTACTCTTTTGACTTTGAACTGAGATCGTATCTGTCTAGCCACAGGAACAATAATCGTATTTGTCTAGAAATTTGTTTATTTTTGACAATATTGTACCAGTTTAGAAAAAAACACCATTAAATCGTTCTTAATGTATTTTTTCAATTGTTCATTGACTTATAGCTTTTCCAAAATTTATTGTTGGAAATTAATGTTTCATGCAAAGGTTGTCCCTACTCCCATTCCCAAGTCTCTACGTTACCTTCACCTTCGTTTTCTCCATCTCTCTTCTGAGTCATGTTTAATAGAGGTATAGTGACATAACCCTTTTATATATTTTTTTTCTTACAAAATTTTTATAAAACTTTGTAAAAATTACTATATGATTTTTTTGTATTTTATTGACATACGTAACACATAATACTTTTGTATTTAGTATACGGCAAGGGTTAGTAAGATATAATAAAACAACTTAGAATTATTCCGTGAACCATGGAATTTGAGTGCGTTGTTAATTTATTAGCAATACGCGTTACGATTCATTTTTTTAATCGCTGCATTGTTTTATCAACTTGGTAGGAAGTTCACTGTTTAAATTTTGATTATATCTATCGATAGATATGTAGAATGTGGAAAGTCGATGGATATACATGTTTTCCTAAACAAATATTTTTTAATAAACATGATTTTAAGTAATATATGTAAAATTCCAAGTTAACTTTCGATTATTCTGAAAACAATTATACAGAAGAATAATACTCAATCATTTAATTTTCAGTTTGTTTTAGCTTTCTATATACATTGCAAATGCCTTCCACTAAATGCATCTTGTAGTAATTCTTATGAAAGAAATATTTATTTTCAGTTGGAAAGATAATTTTTCTTTAACAAATTAATTGCAAACGTTTTCATTATTACTAAAATAACAAATGCCATAATTCAAAAGCATTTACTATTGAGTCAACTTGATCGGAACCCCTACAACAATTGATACTTTTACATATATTCTAAAAGTAAATTTAATCATGGTTTTAATCATTTTAAATGTCACAATTTTTTCATGTTAAAAAATTATAATTTAATTCTTATAAAAATTATATATAGTTTCTTAGTTAATCATCCATTTTCTTTTACATGTATCTAACAAAAATAATAAATTAAAAAAATTAAACTCATAGTATGTAAGGAGATAAAAAAACTAATGATAAATAAAATTAAAGACATGAAAAATAATATTCCTAAAAGTTAAAGAAATAAAATAAGGCATATTCTGCATGGAAATTTATTTTGCCCATCCTAAGTTATAACATTTGAGTGAGAGATTATAAAATAATGATATATTTAATGAAATGCAGATCTTAAGTCTTATAGTTACTTTATTTTAGTGAAATATTTTATTATTAAAATTGAATATTTTTTAGCATAGATTTTATTTAAGTGGAAAAGTTCATTCATAATATATGTAAACCATGTACAACAATAAGGAACAACATGTAATAAGATTAGCATGTGAATAAGGTTTAAATGTTCAAGTGGGTAAGTAAATAAGACAAGCAAGAAAATAAATAGGAGTATTAAAAGAGTGAGCTGAAGTGTGTTTTCTACTTGTAGAGATGTTCTTAAAGCTTTTGTAATCTTATCTTTTTTGTTAAAATGATATAATTATATTTAGTCTTATCTTTTGTAGTCTTCTTGAATATGTGATAATAGATAATTGAATTGTTAGATTTTATCTTCAAGTAGTTTGTAACTAATGTTAAATTATTTATAAGATTTTCTAGTTATATTATTGAATCTAGATAACAACACAAATCTTTCAAGTTTAAAAATTGAGTAGAAAATAGTTTGAATAGATAGAAATTTGTTCAAATGATACTTTTGACGAAAATAAAAAAGTTTTGAATAATTTTAAGTGATTGATTTGTTTAATATGACTTATCTTGAGCTTTAAGTAACTTAGTGTGTTAAGATGTTCATGTGTGAGTTTATCCATTTTTAGAATTATCTTAAAATGTTATGTTGCTTAAGACACAACCTTCCAATGTATAAGTGTGTTGTTTCATTATACAAACTTCCCTTTTTTTCATATAAATAAGATCTTATTCTATGTCATTCCTCTAGTATTATTATTCTATGTCATTCCTCTAGTATTATTGCATTCCATTTTTTTAAAAGATGATAGTCTTTCTTTTTTTGAAAGGATTTCATCTAGTCTCTCAACTTTTTGGTTATTTCTATTTTTTTTTTCTAACAAATGTTTTAGGTAGGTCATTTGCCTCAACCTTGTTAGGTATCTAAGTGTGAGTCTAAGTCTCAAATTGAGTGAAAAGGAGAAAGTTGAGCAACATATAAGAAAGAAGATCCACAAACCTAACACCTTAAGGTTTTGGGTTGAATGTGGTATCATTCCCTTATATGGGTTTAGTAGACAAAAATGGAAGATTTTCTTTATGTGAAAAATTTTCATTTACCTATTTTTGGTAATGAGAAGCTTAGTAATATAAGTGCTGAATGATGGAATCTCTTGCATAGAAAGGTCTGTGGATATATTAGAATGTGGATTGATGATAATGTGTTGAATCGTATTATTGGGGAGACAGATGCTCAGACTTTGTGGATTAAGCTTGAACAGTTATATGCTAGAAAAACTGAAAATAACAAGATGTTTTTGATAAGACAACTCTTAGCTTTGAAATATACTGATGGGACATCAATGACAAATCACTTGAACAACTTCCAGGGAATTATAAATCATGTATCTACTATAGGTATCAAGTTTGATGGAAAAAATTCAAGGACTATTGCTTCTTGGTTCCTTACCAGATTCATGTGAAATTCTTAGAACCTCATTGTCCAATTCTGCTCCAGATGGTGTCATCTCTATGAATCTCGCCAAGAGTAATATTTTGAATGAAGAAATGAGAAGAAAGTCACAAGGTACATCGCCTCATTCAGATATTTTGGTTTTTGAGTATAGGGAAAGAAGCAACAATTGTGCTTCAAAAGACAGAGAGTGGGACTTAGACCCACACTTGGATACCTAACAATCTCCCCCTCAAGTGAGAGTCCCTCTTCCATATTGGTACACTCCCCTTCGAGCATAAGCATTTTCAAACATGAGTATCTTCCTCACAAACGACCCTCTCATGTACTGTCGTTTACACACTTAAACAGGACACGCTTACCTGAAACCTTCATTAGGAAGACTTTTGATATAGGGATCAAACTGTACTCATCTAAGCCGGTCACCGTCACAAACCATCAATTTTGACACTTGTTGGAGAAAATTGAGGGGAGAAACACCAGGGGAAAAACAAGAATGAGAATAAGAACATAACACACAAGAGAATGACACCACCTTCAACCTAAAACCTTAAGACATTGGTTTTGTGGGTATAGTCTCGAGTAGAAATGAGAAAGTTGAACAACATATAAGAAAGAAGACCTACAAAACCAATGCCTTAAGGTTTTAGGTTGAAGATGGTGTCATTCCCTTGTGTGTTGGACTCTTGTTCTCATTCTTGTTTGTCTCCCCAGTGTTTCTCTCCTCGATTTTCCCCAACAAACTTTGTGTCTATCTTCCTTCATAATCATGTCTTAGGTATTTATTTTAGAAATGAATTATAAGATAGGTGAAATTCTAATTTATTTTCTTAAAAATAACTTAGAACTTTAACATTTATATTTAAAAATATTTTTCCTAAATTGGTTAAAAAGTCCATTTCTTACATAGCAAGTGGTGTGGATGACTTATTGTACTTCTTGCCATAAACTATTGTTAAACATGTTGGTCTCTTGCATTTTCATTTTGATGTTGACTCTCATATTATTGTTGATTATTATGTCTTGGATTTTAATATTCTTTGTGATATCCTTGACCTTAACCTCAACCAACATTATTGTTCTAAACAAAATAAGTTAAAGCCTTTAATCACTTGAGAACTTCAATTATATATCACACTCTAATGCATTCTTCATTTGTATGTCTATTATTTTGATGAAATAGACAATGTTTGATCTTATCAATGTAGTTGAGAGATTCTTGAATTATTGCTTCTCTTGCTAGCGTTTAGCCTTTATGATGTTTAGGCTTTCTGAACAATTGCTTGAAACTTCAATCTTGTGTAACTTGGGTTGTGGTGGTTCTAACATCCTTTTACTTTTCTTTCTTTTTTCTTTTTTCAATAGCTTGGTATTTTAATTTTTTTATGTATCTAAAAACTCATGCTCTTAACTAGCTTTTGGATTATTTATGTCTAAACCATCTAAAAAGGAACTACTTCATAATCATATAATCATTGTGTGCATGACAACTTCAACGTTTAAATTATGAATCTTGTGAGGATGTGACAATGAATCTTTTTAAGAACATATGATGATGAATCCATGTTGTTTCATAAGGTTGATTTTTGTTAAATGAACTTTAAAATTTTATGAGATAGCTCAAAGATAATATATGAATTTGCTAATGAGGAATACACTACTATAAGAGAGACTTTTTATGACACTTAAACTAGGCTTTCTATGTCGGTTCTAAAATTTACACATACACAAGTGACATAAAGTCCAAACTTTCTCTGACGATTGAACAACAACCATAAAAAGTCCATTTTCTATGTTGATTTTAAAGTCGTTACAGAAAAAAATAAAAAAATATATACTCGTAAAGATCCATCACAAACATGTCTTTATGTTCATCTAGATCAATGGAGTTGTTACATCTTAATGGTAAAGGTACACTTATAATGTCATAAACAAAGGATGATGATATTATTTTTGAGTCATAATGGAAGTTTGCTTGGTGTGGTTGAATATGAGTATGATATCATATAGGCTAAGAAGGTGCTTGAGGTTCAACTGACTACATCTCAATAATTAGGCTCTTTGTCTTTAGCATTAGTAATGTTGACATTTGTATTTGACCTTTTCTAATGTTTGGTTTGAAGAGGGTGATTATGAGTTATTTGTTGAGCTAAAATAAAAAGTTAGAAGATTAGTTTGGTCTAGTCAATACAGGACATCATGTTAAGAATGTACATAATCACTAGACATTCACTATTTTTTAATTGTAGTGTCTCATTTATAACATTTCGTTATCTTATTATCTTTCATTCATGTACTTACATTTTTTCTTTTATATTTTTTTATGTGGAGCTTTGAGGATTTTAATGATGAGCCATTTATTTACTCAATGATGAATTTAAAATATTTTAACTTCTTTTATCAAATCTATCAATTTATCTAAGCCTTAGAAAACTTTGACTAAGACCATGTCAAATATTCTTACAAGAAATTGAATTTCTTATTAAACTCTTATGATATGAAAGGAAAGTATTTATTTATGTTACTTAAGTCAATAAGTAAATAAAATAATAATAAATATTTGATATTGAAAGAATGAGTTAAAATAAATATCTTTATTATAAATATTTTTTATATAAGATTTTGTAGTTTTATTTTAGTTAAATAATATAATCATCTTGAATTTTATGATATTACTATAATTAAATAGTATATTATATTGAAAATATGACAAAAATAGTCAAATTATTATATTTTTATCTTTAAATAACTATTAATTTATCTATTATAATAATCTATTTGTAAGATGTTGAATTATTTAAATATATTGAATTCGAAAATAAAACATAAATTCAATCCTAAAAAAAATTTATACTACATATACACCTATTTATGTAATAATTGGGAAAAAATACCTTTAAAAATTCGAAATTTAGAATTTTTTAAGTTGGTTTTAGTATACGAGTAAATAAACTTTTGGTATATATCATCACATGACAAAATAGCCCCTTAAAAAAAAGAACTAAATAGCAAATTGAGATAATTAATTACTCACCACAAATTATTGTAATGACAACGATTTTTGGTTATCAATATCAACACTAATTGAAATTCTTGAATAAGGTTAAGAAATAACGACACACAAAAAATTGAACCTTAAAAGAATGTCTAAAATCACACTCAACTAAAAATGTTCAGAATTGCTTAATTTGTTAAACAATAAAAGTTAAAGAAAAGTAACCCCAAATACCATAATTTTCATGCTGTTTATATTTAGAATAGTTTTTAAGGTAATAATGAAAGCTATTGTAATGGGAATTATTAATTGCTATTTATAGAAAATTTTTGTATCATGCAATGGAATCTTTAAGAATAGTGCGTATTTTCATCTTCAATGGCACTTTGACGAATTGTGACTCTTCGTCTTCCGCAATCATAGGAACAACAACGATAAATGTGAAGGTTATCCAAAATAAGTGGTTAGAAAAAATTGACCAAAATTAAGATGATTAAAATGAAAATGAAATTATGAGACCTTAACCTGTGATTATTAGTATATAATAACCAAGTTTTATCCTAAAAATAATGATTTTGTTAAAATGGATGAGAGGACTGAACAAGAGATTGAAACGATGACTTACCCACCATGGTAAGTTTAATAACACTTATCATTGATTAACATAATTAATTTATATTCATGCACAAGACTAAAAGAAGTTAAAGAAGACACTCAACCTAAAATTGACTTCAATCTATGAACCACTCATTTTTAACTCTTAGCCTGCAATATTTGATTTAGAAATGGTAAAAATAACATAATTGTCTATACAGTAAAAATACAATAGAATTTAATTTTTTCTAAAAATAAAAAAGAAAATAAATTTTATTATTTACAAATTTAAGCTTTTAATTGAAAATAATCATATAATACATATGTATATACTTAAAAAGAAATCGAAAAATTCGGGGTGAAGCCCCACCCTCTAATGTCATATATTAATAATTAATCACCTGCATCCTTTTATTTATTAACAGTTTTCAATAGCATGCTATTATTAATTAATACCATGAAAGGGAGAATAAAAAAAAATGTTATATAGTACTTCACCTAGTTTCTATTTTTGGTGAAGATACTATTACATCACTATGGTTGTTTGCATATGCTTCTGAATAATTTGAAAAATTACAAAGTAATTATAATAAACGAAAAAATGACTAAAAAAGAACCAAACATATTCCAGGAGTTGTCACCATCTCTATGATAGAAGACAAATGTGATTATGAAATATGAAAGTGATAATCTACCAAAATCATTTATATCACGTTTTCAGTTTAAATTTAAAACTAATATATATATAAGAAAAATTGTAAATAAATAAACTTTGCTCAAACTATAATTTAAAGACAGGTACCATCTCTACTTATCTTTTAGAGTTACTATAGAAGACGAGATAAACGAGAAAAATAGAAAGGTATAATAAAATAAATTGCTCGATAAAGACAAATAAAACTAGAAGTTTAATCTTTGTGCCCTTAATATTAATTAAAAGCCATCTTAAATATTTTTAAATTAATTATTACGAATATCAATAATTATATTATATTTATTAAAAATATTATAAAATTGCTTTATGAAGACTATCTAAAGAGTTTAAACAAGTATTTTAATGTAAAAGGATTAGAAGTAGTGTTATATCTTATTTATTATATTCTAAATACGTGGTATATTCCTCTAACAATATTATTATTATTATTATTATTATTATTATTTATCTCTGAATAAATTATTTATTCTATTCAAAATAAGTAGCGCTATATCTTATAAATATTTTAATATTTCATTCTGAAGGTACTAAATAAAAAAACTCCTATCTGATAAACTTGAAGATAGATATTTTTCAGCTTAATGTATTATTTTAAAACATTCTAATACATGAAACTAAATAGAATTTAAGAAATAAACTTAGGTTTTGGTGAAATTAAAAATCAAATAAACTTTAATACATTCTAATTTATATTTAGATATTGGATTCAAATTTAAAACTTCTTAGAAACAGAACACACTATTTCTAGTTGCATTGGACACAATCATCCTGAATGGAAGCTGTGTTCCCACGACACGTGTGGGTCCTTTTCTTAGTTTTATGATTCTCAAACTGAACTGAACCTTCTCATAAGCAAAGACCAAACCCCAACACCACACACACAAGACGTGTGCTGCAGCCACTCGGTTCCTGTCTCTTTCATCTCAATCTTTTTTTTTCCCACTTTCTCTACAAAATCAATTCCTCGTGCTTCCCTTTCGTAATCTCTTCCACAAACACAATTTCACAAATACAAAGTATACTTAAGCAGCAAAACTTTGTGTTTCAGGCCAGTCCCCTTTTCTGGGTTAGTGTTTTTGTTTATTTATCAAAGCTTCGATTTTTACCCCATCTGGGTCGGTGTTGTGCTTTTCTTCGCCACCAAGTTTCAATCTTTCCATGATCATGGAGGTGGGTTTTGGTTTATAGTACCTCAACATGTTCTCCACTACCACAGTTTCTGTCCCCAAACGCATGGGGTTCAAACTCAGTTTTACTCTGTTCCTGAATATCTCCTTCCTCACGATCGTGTTTTGTGTCTCTCTTATTGCCCACTTCCACTCTTCTGATCATGTTGTTCTGAGGAGAAACCGGTTAGGCTTGAGGGGCGGTGAAAAAGATTGCAAAAGTTTCCACAAATTGAGGGACTCAAAAGCCAAGTGTTTGTACGTGAAATCCAATGATCCGTGTGTTTCTCAGGGTTATGTTGACTACCTCTACCTTTTCTATTGCAAACTGGGAGGCTTCCCTCTATTGGGTCATAGTCTTTTGTTTCTTTGGCTTTTGGTTCTGTTCTACCTGCTGGCCAACACCGCCTCTGAGTACTTTTGTCCTTCTCTTGAGAACTTGTCCAAATTGCTGAGGCTCTCTCCCACAATTGCTGGGGTGACTCTTCTCTCTCTTGGAAATGGTGCTAGTGATGTTTTTGCCACCCTTGTCTCTTTCAAGGGCAGTGGGACCCAGGACATTGGTTTCAACACTGTGCTTGGAGGTGCATCCTTTGTTTCCTGTGTTGTGGTTGGAATAGTGAGCATTTCAATCAGGCAAAGGGGGATTCGGGTCAACAAGTGGGCCTTGGTGAGAGATGTTTGTTTCCTTCTCTTGGTTCTTCTCTGTTTGTTGATCATTTTGATGACTGGTGAGGTCAGTGTTCCTGGGGCAATCGGTTTTTGCTTGATGTATGTGGTGTATGTGGTGGTTGTTTATGTGTCATCTAATCGAGGGAATAAAGGTGTGTGTGTCGATGCTGATACTGAAAGTGATGGCAATGATTTAGGTGTCCCTTTGCTTAGTGGGATGGAGAAAGGACTTGCAGATACTGCTGAGGAATTGGACATGAAAATTGGGAGGAAATGTTGCTGTTTAAAGTCTTCAATTTGTAGAATGTTACTTTTGGTCTTGGAGCTACCACTTTACTTGCCTAGGAGATTGACAATTCCTGTTGTTTGTGAAGAGAGATGGTCCAAAGGGTATGCAGTTTGTTCAGCTATGCTAGCACCACTTCTATTGTCTTTCTTGTGGGTACCAAACAAGGAAAACACCTTCACCTCAAGCCTTATTGTTTATGGAATTGGGTTGTTGGTTGGGATTACACTAGGGGCAACAACATTTTTCACAACCAATGTGTCAAGCCCTCCAAGGAAGTGCTTGTTTCCTTGGCTTGCAGGAGGATTTGTGATGAGTGTGACTTGGAGCTACATTTCAGCTCAAGAATTGGTGGGGTTGTTGGTTTCACTTGGTTACATATGTGGAGTGAGTCCTTCAATTCTGGGGCTAACAGTTCTTGCCTGGGGGAATTCACTTGGGGATTTGGTGACAAATTTGACAATGGCTTTGAATGGTGGGTCAGAAGGTGCTCAGATTGCAATATCAGGGTGTTATGCGGGCCCTATCTTCAATATAGTGGTTGGATTGGGCTTATCTCTTGTGAGCACTACTTGGTCTGAGTACCCATTTTCTGTTGTGATTCCTAGAGATCCATATCTTTGGGAGACATTGGCACTTTTGGCAGTTGGATTGGTTTGGGCTCTTGTTGTGTTGATTAGAAGAGATATGAAGCTTGATGCACTATTGGGAGTAGGGCTATTGGTTATTTACTTCATTTCTCTCTTTCTGAGGCTGATTCAGACGCTTGGGTCTCTCCAATTTCAGGATATGACAAACTCCATAAGATGATAAGAATTGTGAATTTCTCATAGCTATAAAATCCTACATAGGCCTAAATTAGATAGGATTAGATAGGTGTAAGTCTTTTGTTTGGCTAACTAATAATGCCATTTCTTGTATATAAGATCAAAGAATTACCAATAGAGGGAGAAGTATCAATTTGCTCTCCCTACACGTGTTTGATAAAGTTTTTACCTTCATACAAATAAAATTTGATTGATTTAATTGTTCAATATTTAGATATTAATTCAACACCAATGTATTGATTAATTTAATGCTGGGATTAGTAAAATTTATAAATAATTTTCTCTGACTCCTCTATCAAGAACGTTCTAGTGATGGTGGGAATGAGAAATCCTTAAACCGAGAAAGCATGATAAGGTTGGTTGAACGAATCACGTTTACAAGTGTGATGCATTTGTCGTCGTTCAATGCACTCCAACTTTATTGAGATGAATATTTGAAAGGCACATAAATGTGAAGGAAACGTCAAAATAGTGGCATTGGATATTGATGTTGATTGGAGGAATGGTGGTTCACCGAAGCAACGGTGATTGACGCTATAGGGCAATAGATTAAGACCATTTTTGTTCTGGTAGATTCTAAAATCTGGATTTGAAGAGTTTGTGTTGTGAAACTTTGTCGGTGTGATGGATAAGGGTTTGTAGCCTGTGTTGCTGTGCTCACTTCGTACGTCATGAAATAAGGATTTTGGTGTAATCAGAAAAGACAAAATAGAAAAGATTACTAAAATGCATAAATAGTATGGAGCATGACTTCATAGAAATGAAATCGTGTTTAACAAAAACAACTTCAGGTTGAGTGATATAATATTATATAAGTTGTGGTTTATTTGCATGCTTTTTTTGTTTGAATTTGTGAACAGAGGAAGTGATCCCACTAAAAGACAATTTTAATTAGAAACAACATGGTTTCAATAAGAAGACGAATTCTTTATTTTTGTAAAGGAAGTCTGTATATAGATCACTATTTGTGTAACGTTTTTTTTTTCTTCAAATCTTTTATTTCTTTCCTTTTCTTCTTTATTTTCTCTTTTTCTTGTTCTCTTCTTTTTTTCTCTAAGTACATTTCTATCTCTTTTAGAATTTGCTTCTTTTAAGTATATTTCTATCTCTTTTAGAATTTGATTATACACGATAGTTGAAAACCTAAGAGATATTTTTGTCTTATCATATTTTCAAAATAATAAATTCTTATTTATTTTAAAAATTTTTCTTGTCTTCTTTTATTTATGTTTTTGTGGTTAGGTAATGTTAGTTAAGAAAAATGATTATTTCAACTCGATTAAATATATATTAAAATTTTGTTATATTTTGATATTTTATTATAGGTTTATAGCTTTTGAAAAGATATACAGGTTGGATGTGCCGTTTTAAAAATAGATATTGTAATTAAAAGAAAATGTTTTTACTGAAAATAGACTAGAACTTTTTAAGACGTAGTAGGGTTGATTTTGAGAAAGTCAAAGTTTGACTAAGTTATATATCCTCTAATGATAGTTACATATCTGGGTGATGAAGTATCTGAGTGGAGATTCACCTACACAAGATTCTTTGATACTCAAGTAAGTAAAAATATAAAAATAATATAAGTGAATAAATATAAAATTCATTGAGTACTTCCTAATTGGTATCTATTTATATGTCTTTTCGGGTTAGGACTAAGTTACTCCTAATAAATAAAAATTACGGTGATAAATAAGAATTATAGTGATTTATAACAGAGTATTAATCATCATAAAGATATAATAAAATATATTGAATGAGATCAAATGACATGAGATTAGAATGAACCTGGTAAATATGCAAGTAGATACATAAGCCCCCAAACTCGGAATCCATAAATAAGGTGCAGGTGGACCGAGTTGATGGATGAACGAGTTTTAACATTCTGCAATTAATCGTTAGATCCTTTTGATTCAATAATAAGTAGGGTTACTTTGAGATGTTTGACTTGTAATCGAATCATTTTTAACTTGGCTAAAGGTGATTTGATAACTTTGATTTTATCTTTATTTTGTTTCTTTTCGAACAACATCTAATTGAATTTAGCCTAATCCGGTTAGATCATGTTACTTTATGCTATAGTATGATGTGACAGTCATTTATTACAAACATTTTAGATTGAGTATAAACCCAAGCCATCTTTTCATGACTTACCTTAGGTCACTTTGCAACCCTCGTCGAAATTATGAGATTGAGCTTTAGAACTACTATTTTTCTAGTTCTTGTAGTGGAAACACCCCTCCGGAGATGGACCTTCATCGAGTTATATTGATTCGTTCTTCGCTGAAAGGTTTCAAAAAGACAATGCATAAAATAGTGCATTTTGGGTCTTGTATAGATGTAAAAGGCTTTACCTTAGACAAAGATGTCGTCGAGTATCAACTTTGTGTGAACTGAGTATGTTGAACACAGTCACGTTCGAGTGGTCTTTGTAATGTAGTAATATGATATTAGGTGTTATCAAGTATTTGGAACTTGGCTAGAATTATTAAATATAATTGCATTGTGGCATTTGGCCTAGATCATTAATTGTGACCAAACTGCGCCATTCAACCGAGATCATTAAAATTAAATATTCAGTTACTTGGACTTGCTAATAATGAATAGAGTATTTTTTACTCATTCTAGCTCTTTTAGGATTAAGTCTTTTTTACTCATCTGAGCTCAACTTTGATTGGATTGAGTATTTTCACTCATTCGAACTTCTCTAGGATTGAGTATTTTCACTCATCTGAGTTTAGCTTTGATTGGATTGAGTATTTTCACTCATATGAACTTTTTAGGATTAAGCATTTTTTTACTATCAAATTCACAATTAGATGTAGGGGTTGTAATCTTCCTAACCTAGAACATCTAATCTACTTTACTCTTGTGGACAATAGGTCGCCAAAAGTGGGATGATTATCCTAAATTCAACCTTGGGATTAAGAACCACTTCTTCTTTTAAGAAATCTGAAATACTTAAATATTGTGACACCTTAACACCAAAGTAATTTTGATCTCTTGTGATATTGCCACTAGAAGGAGTTTTAACATTCTCGAGAGAACTTCATAGCCATTTGCAACATGGAAATATGACACCAAGTTTAGTAAGCATTCAACGTTCGATAAGTGTGTTGCAAGATGTGCTTGCCTTAACTAGGATGTATCAAACTCTCAATGCTTGGTGTGTCGTGCTCGCTGCAAAGGTTGCAAACAAATCTACGTAACCTCTTCTGCGCACTCATTCATCTGTGAACCCCGATAAAGGATTCGGGTATGACTTGGTTGATACATTTTGTTGTTGACTCATGTATTTCTATTCATGAACGATATTGTTTACTATAACAATGACTATAGATTGTGAACTAGTACACCAGGTAAGTTCCCAGGAAAGAGAGGTGGTCATTACTGGACACACTTAAATACCAAGTCTTGCCTTGTCATATCTTTCCTAGACATACACTTTTACACTACCACATTTTGCATCCAGTAACAATAATAATCCCTCTATGAAGTAAAAGATCAGAATAACCTGATAGGATGACATTGCTTGCCCGATGATAGTTCCGTGAGTAACTATTTGTGTAACATTTTTTTTTTCTTCTAACCTTTTACTTCTTTCCTTTTCCTCTTTATTTTTTCTTTTTCTTATTCTCTTCTTTTTCTCTCTAAGTACATTTTTATCTCTTTTAGAATTTGATTATACACGGTAGTTGAAAAATTAAGAGATATTTTTATCTTATCAGATTTTTAAAATAATAAATTTTTATTTATTCTAAAGATTTTTTTATTTTATTTTTTTGTGTTTTACATTTTGTCATAAAAAAGATATAGAAAACATAAAAAGTTGTTCTGTTGAGTGGCTATCAAAACGCTGACACTATTTCCAAAGTTTTGTAATAATAATGGTCCCCTCTTTCTCCCTTTTTATAAGCATGCGTCACACAAACGAAAGATCTTAAAGTATATTTCAAATACTTCTTAACAAATTTGGTTGAAATGACTAGCAATAATCCTTTTATGTACGTATTTGGTGACAACGGTTAGAAGAGAAAGACTATTATTTCAACTTGATTAAATATATACTAAAATTTTGTTATATTTGGATATTTTGTTTTAGGTTTATAGTTTTTGAATAGATTTACTTTTAGGATGTACCGCTTTGAAAATAAGCATTGTAATTAAAAGAAAATGTTCTTATTGAAAATATACTATAACCTTCTAAGGTGTAGTAGGGTTGACTTTGAGGAAGTCAAAGTTTGATCAAGCTATATATCCTCTAATGATAGTTACAAAGTCTGGCTGATGATGTACCGAGTGAGATCCATCTGCAAAAGATTCTCCAATGCAGTTAGTAAGAACATAAAAATAATATAAGTGAATAAATTGGTCTCTATTTATAGGCCTTTTTAGGGTCATCGCTAAGTTATTCCTAATAAATAGAAATTATGCTGATAAATAAGAATTATAGTGATTGATAACAGAGTATTAATCATCATAAAGATAGAATAAAATATATTAAATGAGATCAAATGACATGAGATTAGAATGAACATGGTAGAAACATACAGGTAGGTACATAAGCTCTCTAAGCTCAAAATCCATAAATAAGGTGCAGGTGGACAGAGTTGATGAATGAACGAGTTTAACATTCTCCAATTAGTCGTTAGATCATTTTGATTCGATAATAAGTAGGGTTACTTTGAGATGGTTGACTTGTAACCAAATCATTTTTAACTTGGCTAAAAGTGATTTGATAAATTTGATTTGATTTTTATTTTATTCCTTTTCAAACAATATCTAATTGAATTTAGCCTGATCCAATTAGATCAGATTACTTTATGCTATAGTTTGATGTAATGGTCATTTATTACAAACATTTTAGATTGAGAATAAACCCAAGCCACCTTTTCATAACTTAACTTAGGCCACTTTGCAACCCTCATCGAGCTCATGAGATTGAGCTTTAGAACTACTATTTTTCTAGTTCTTGTAGTGGAGACAACCCTCCGAAGATGGACCTTCATCGAGTCGTATTGATTTGTTCTCCACTAAAAGGTTTCAAAAAGACAATGCGTAAAACAATGCACTTTGGGCCTTGTATAGATGTAAAAGGCTTTATCTTAGACAAAGATGTTGCCATTGGCAACTTAGTCTATGATTGAATCATATATATGCAATCGAGTATCAACTTTATGTGAATTGAGTATGTTGAACCCAGTCGCATTCGAGTAGTCTTTGTAATGTAGTAATATGGCATTAGGTGTTACCAAGTATTTGGAACTTGGCCAGAATTATTTAATATAAATGCATTGTGACATTCGACCTAGATGATTAATTGTGACCAAACTACGCCATTAAACTGAGATCACTAAGATCAAATATCGAGTTACTTAGACTTGCTAAAATTGAATAGTCTTTTTTACACATTCGAGCACTTTTATAATTGAGTCTTATTTACTCATCCGAGCTCAACTTTGATTGGATTGAGCATTTTCAGTCATGCAAGCTTCTCTTAGGATTGAGCATTTTCACTCATCCGAGCTTCTCTTAGGATTAAGCATTTTCACTCATCAGAGCTCAACTTTGATTGGATTGAGTATTTTCACTCTTTCGAACTTTTCTAGGATTGAGTATTTTTCACTCATTTGAACTTTTTTAGGATTGAGATTTTTTTACTATCAAATTCACAATTAGATGTAGGGGTTGTAACCTTACTAACATGGAATGTCTAATCTATTTTACTCTTTTGGATAATACGTCGTCAAAGGTGGGATGATTATCATGATTTCAACCTTGGGATTAAAAATCACTTCTCCTTCTAGGAAATCTGAAATACTTAAATGTTGTGACACTCTAACACCAAAGTAATTTTAATTTGTTGTAGTACTGCCACTAGAAGGAGTCTTAACATTCCCGAACAACTTTTGCATCGACCTTTCCCGTAATAGTCATGTCATTCTTAGTAGGAAACTTCATAGTCATTTACGACATGGAAATAATGACAGCAAGCTTACTCAACATTCAATGTTTGATAAGTGTGTTGCAAGATATGCCTTCCTTAACTACGATGTATCGAACTCTTAATGCTTGGTGTGTCGTGCTCGCTCTAAAGGTTGTCAACAAATCTACATAACCTCTTATGCACACTCATTCACCTGTAAACCCTGATAAAGGATTCGAGTATGACCTGGTTGATACATTTTGTTATTAACTCATGTATTTCTCTTCATGAACAATATTGTTTACTGTAACAATGATTGTAGATCATGAACTAGTACACCAGGTAAGTTTCCAAGAGGGAGGTGGGTCACCAATGGACACACTTAAATACCAAGCCTTACCTTGCCATAACTTTCCTAGACATACACTTTTACACTACCACATTTTGTATCCAGCAACAATAATAATTCCTCAATGATGTAAAAGATCAGAATAACCTGATAGGATGACATTACTTACCTGATGATAGTTGCATGAGTGTTGTTTTGAGCGTTATAATCATATCCTGACATCACCTTGGCATCTGGTGGAGTGTTGGTGAAGCTAAAAGTATGTTTCCCAATAATCATCAAAGCTGACTCTTTGGTTATAAGCACTTCTCGTAATCAAGAGAATTCAATTATGACTTAGTTCACATGGCCTCCACCAATGACACTTGATGCCACCTATAACAATTTCCCCCTCACTAATTGTCCCTACAAGAATAAAACTCTTTGATTGTAACTCAGCATATCTAGCCTACACCATAACACAATTGTTCAACTTGCAACAATCTCTTCCTAAACAATTGCCCCATTAGAAACCGAACTTGTGGCCTTTGTTCTGATACCAGTGGTTGGATTGAGTGTTTACCACTTGGCTAAAAGTTATAGTTAATAGTCAGGAGCTAACTCTTTCTACTTAAGAGTGTAACAACCCAAACACCACGATTGTGACTTAGCCTACCTAACTTTCATCGTGAGATAATTGATGCCACCTGCAACACACCTCACTCCCAACCTAGCCCCTCTTCACCTTTACCTGAACATGACCTGTAATGCTTGTCATTACCACCAAACAACCTGCCCAACCAAACAACTCCATTAGACCATCTACCCACCATAAACCTAATTCATCCACAACCTTCCAGCCATCACAAGAGTACTTTAATCTTTTAGATCTGATCAACCCCCACCCATCTGACTGATACCTTTATATCCTCACCACATCTTCCCCTTTTAACTCTTCTAGTCTCACCTTGCTGCACAACGATTCATCATAGAAGATGCTCCAGATGGCCCCATCAAGGTGTTGAAAGTGAATCAAAAGATGAATATTCTTTCACCATCCCTACCAAGGTTCTATGTGCTTTTGTCCAGACCTTTCAGAAGGCATTAGAACCATCTTTGTGCAATAATTCATAAAGGACCTTGACTTTTATCTTAGAGGAGACGGTTGAAGAGATCAATCAGCAAATTCCCATATTTCCTCAAGCTTGTTGAAAGAGTCTCTCTTTTCCCACTTTTACATCCCATTGTATCTCTTATTCTTTGAATTAAGTACTTGTACATTAAAGACAATGTATGATTTAAGTGTGGGGAAGGAGAATTATAGTTGTAGGATATGCTTTAATTTTTTTGATACAAATATGTGATTAGGTTTCTTAGTAATTTCTAGGATTGCGTGATAAATAATAATAACAATAATAAAAGAATATTTTTGGCATGTTTTCATTAGATTTTTAAAATTTTTTAGTGGTTTTTGGCATTTTCATAATTCTTGAAAAATTGATTTCTTGGTTTGTGTTGTTTGGATTCTTTATAAATTTTTGAATAAGTTGGTTTCGAGAAGTTTTTAGTTGAATCTTTTGTGATAGTTATCCATTGTGAGATTTTAAGCATTATTATTGGATGGACCATCTTGTATCATTCTTTCTTTTTCTAGTGTGTTTTCACTCATGTCTACTTATGCTTTAGAACTTAAGTTGATTCTTTGTTTTATAAATTTGTGTGACATATATGAAATGAGATGATTGTTGATATTAAATTACAAGACATATTTACTTACCTTCATGATATGCACTTGTTAATACCTTTGAGCCTATAACCTTTTCTTGTTTTTAAAACCTTATTACAACCTCTAAGAGAAAAAAGAAAATTATGATTGACCTTACCTTAGAGGATAAAGAAGTTTTGGAATTGTTTTAGGAATAGATTATTGAATAAGTGTGGGTTGTACCTCAATTTTGCTTACTTCCTCATTTGAATAACTCATTATCGAAAAAGAATATAAAAGAACAAAAAGAAAATAAATTATATAAGAAAAAGAATGAGAAATGCTTAGAAAAAATAAAGAAAGAAAACATGTTGCAATAAAATAATTGAAAGATGAGTCTAATTGTAGTTGTGAAGAAGTATTTTACTTTCCTTTATTTTTTTTTTATTCCCCTTCGTTCATCTATTCTTTATGGTTTTAAGGTTACTTACCTTTACCTTGGCCCTATTATATTCCATATGAGTTCCTCTTACCTTTGCTTGTTATTCAATTGTTGTGGATATTAAAGTCTTGGTTAGCCTATGGTGCTTGCTTGCATGAATGCTTTGAGTGTATAAACAAAATTAAACACTTGAGAGTTATCCTAAAGATTCTATCATTTTTTGTATTCAACTCTTGATTTCAGTTACCATCTTTTTTGCTAAAAGATGGGGTTATCTATTCATATTTTTCATGATTCCTTGATTTCTTGAAGGTTGCATTATGCCTACTCATATGCATTTATAGGGTCTACAATTAATCTAACATGTGTTTGTCTTTCTCAATTGTGATGTTCACCAAGTGTTTTTTGCCCATAGTTCAAAATAATAAGTGCGAGGTTATTTGATGAGCACAATTTTACTCACCTTAGAACATGTAGTCTTGACTTTCTTGGACTATACCTGAGAATAAATCTACTATTTAAATTGGAATTTACTGAATTGGGGATAATTAGTCCTTAACTGAGATTATTGATTAAATTCATACTTTTAATCTCATTAACCTACTTGTCTTGCTTTGATGATATCTTGAACTATAGGTAATTGCTTTCAATGATTTCAATGGTTTTGGAAAGCTTGGATTCTTAGCTTGATAAAGAAATAAAATACTTCGAAGACTGAAGAGCTAAGCTAATGTATTAAGTGGATCGTCTAATTGTAGAAGGCTCATTAGACCGTCCACTCTAGATTCTTCTGCTATGGACCAATGTCAACAAATTTTGTTATTCTAGGCCCAATTAGTCATAGTCCAATTCGCTTGTTTGAAACAGATTTGAAAACAACTTATCTAAACAATAAATAGAAAAAAATTGAGAAAAAGAATTGAAAATAAATCCACAGAACCTGAAAAATTAAAAACAAAATCTGAGAAAAAGTATTGGAGAACAAAGTCTAGAAAATCTTATAAATAAAATCTACAAAATCTTAGAAAAATCTACAAAATTTAAAAAAAAATAACACTAGAAATAAATTTGAAACAAGATGAATCCGAAATTTGCAAGAAAATAAAAATAGTTGGATACAAAGTCAGAAGGAGGAAGAACATCATTTTATAGTATACACTCCACATTGGAGGACATGCTAACCTAGTTATGCCACTTTTCTATTTTCTTCTTTATAATTCTTTTTGTTTTGCCTACACATGGAAGGCCAAACCTTTTTGAGTTGGTTCTCTTATAATTTCACATTCAACTTTAAGGTTATATACAACTTAGTTTTGTTTTTCAATTTATGTGACAAACTGCACTATTTTTGAATTTTAATTTCTTCTTAGGAATTATTTTTGACGTTTGTTGATAATTCAATTCTATTATTTAATTAGAATTCTTGTTTATTTTGTTTTATTCTAACTAATCTCTTGTTTGCATAATTCAAGAGGTAAAAGACTAAAATTTTCACACGTATACGCTTGGACACGGGTGAGGAATTTAATAAATGGATGCTTATTTGACTAATTCATGAATTGATTGACTCTTGTTTAGTTAATTCACTTTTACATTGAAATTGGATTAATGATATGTGTGTGTGAACTCATGAAGGATTCAATGATAAATGAACTCAAGAATCGATTTTCTTTTTAATTTGGTTTAATATTCTCTTTTTATTTTATTGTTTTGAAAACAACAAATCATTGTTCTTTCTAATGAATACCTTTAGCAGACAATATATAACCATTGTTTGACTAAATTTGTAATTGAATTCATTGAGAGATGAATTGATGTTATTTAACCTTATCTATACTCAAAATCTATTGACTTTTGACGCACTAGATGGTCTAGGTTGAGCACTAGACTGTCCAAGACATTGCATTAAACGGTCTACACTCACACTTTTTTATTTAATTAAAAACAACATCGACGATCTATTTATCCTTAAAAAAACTATGAGAAAAACTATTTTTCTAAAGATATCCATATCATAAAGAAAACATGCATACGAGAGTCATTTAGAGTCTCAAAAGTAAAGATAGGAAAAAAAAACAAAATTTTCAATTTTTGCAGTTTTTGACTTTGCAATAGGCAAAGAATTTTGAAATACCTTCTACCATTTATAACATGATTTGTCACATTAGACTTAGAGTCACGTTGCAACTTAAAAGTTAGAATGAGGTTGGACTTAGAATGAGGTTGGACAAATAGAAAAAGCCAACATCCAAAGTTCAATGATTGGCCTTCAAAATTTTTTAACCAATATTAATTGCTAACGGGAGCCTTCTTTCCTCACTATTGTCGTAAGCTTAAGAGTGAAAGGAGAAGGAGATATTTGGTTACTCTTAGCTAAGGGAAGAGTTCCTTTAGTAATCCTATAAGACCATTTTTCATCCAAGTTTCTTGTCATACATGTTTGATAAATGAGTTGTATTTTGTGTCTTCAAACTATTCGTCCATCACTCTAAATAGTTTTGTCCCAAATATTTTACCTCATTCTTTGTTATTCTTTGTTAATATGAGATATTGATATAAGATATTTCTATTTAACACATATTATAAACTTCCTTCTCACACCTCCCATCTTTCTTTTGTCAATAATGCATTTTCAAATCTACTTTTTAGTCTTCCATTAGGCCTAAATTAAGTATATTTTTTCCCTATAATAGGAAGGCCCTCCAAGCCCATATCCATAATCAATTTATTAAATTTTATCCCACTATTATCTCTCATGTTCACCCTACTCTCTCACTATTGAAATCTCCATTAAGGCACTACAACTCATATTTCCTACTTTTAATTTCCTCCGATAGTCTCTAGTTCATGGTGAGTATATATTCACAAGTGTTATACTCATGTTTTTCTACCCAGAACCCTTTGCAGCCTAACACTCATGCACTGAAAAAGATGCGATCACTTGGAATGGATAATTTTCCCACAAACATAGGAGTATGTCATCCACAGCACTTCCTTATCTCCCCATATCTTTTGATATATTTTATGTCTTCTTGTTCCAACTTCGTTTCTTGGACATAGAGTACTTGTACCTTCTCCTTTCTCACTAACTCTTTAATACTATTCCTCTTACATTATTTGGCATGGCTAAAAAAAGGGATTAAACATCCGAGATTAATATAATTCAAAATATAAAAAAGCAATTTTAAATTATAACACAATTGTTGTCACTTTTTAATCTTTATCTAGTTGAGGGATTTGGATTGGTGTAGTCTTAAGAGATATATACCAAACTTGATGTACGTGTTTTTATATAGGTAAGTGATGTGAGTACAAGTTTTAAGTATAATTATGGTAAATTAAATTCTCATTCTTTAGTAATTAACCATTTTGCATAGTTAAAACTCCTTAGATGCAATGAAAGCAGTGCCAAGCATGATTCATAAGAATACATGCAAAATCATGCTCCTTAACATCCACAACATAGTTCTACCCAAAATCTAACTTTCTAATACTTTTCTATTACCTGTTATGTTTATTTTTTCCAAAGAGAAAATAAGGTGTAGAAATGGACCACCATGATTTGGACATGTAAGAAACACAGTGAACGTATCTATAGGGTTCATCCTCCCACTTGGTAGGACTAAGAAGCCCTCCTTGGACAGTGATTATTTGACTTGGTTCACCCAACCTATTCCACTTTTGTCACTATACCCCAAGTTGAATGCGTTCACGTGCCCTAATATAGTATATCTTCTCTCTTTTTTCTCATAAAATGATCAAGAGATAACATGTTTCATTCATAAACAAAAGCCATCCAACAAATCTTACAAAAAGTTTGATCAATATAGCACTCTTACATGGCGTGTTTGATTTCACGTTACTTTTTTATAATAAGGAAAAAATAATTAGTTAACGTGATTTTATTTAATTATATATTAAAAAAACAGCTATATGGACCTTTACTCTTTGTGTTGATTAATCTTTCAGTTTAGCTACATGTTATAAACAAAAAGAAAGACTCTTGATTATACTTTTTTTGCACATAATACAAATGAAATAACTTGCAAAAAAAAATGTGAACCAAAATGTTTGTATTTGATTTTGATTTTCTTGGGTTAAATTATAGAAAAAAATGCTTAAAAATGAATTAGTGTGGACGTACTTGATTTCAAATAAATTACGTCGCTTTCAAATTTGCATGTGCTCCCCCTTGATTTCACCCCTTCAAGATCAATTTTGTTCACTAGCTAAATATAAATCTCTTCAGTCAACTTCAGCATAATTAGTGTCTTCAATAAAAATAAAAAAGTAGATTTTTTTTCAAGTGATGCTAAAAGTCTCTAATACGTATACGTTTCAATTGGTATATAATTCGAAAACCCAATTTATGAGGTCAAGAATCTCAGAGTAAATTGAATTAAACTAGCTTCCATACGTGTTTTAGATTTAATGGACGTGTGATTTAAACTAAGGGAATTTGTATTCAATACAAGATTATGCTTTTAAATGCATTAATTAGGAAAGAATTTTTCTTTTTTTAATTTTTCTAACTCTAATCCACACATTAATGAATTTTTTTTTGGTGAAATACAAATAAGATATAAATAATAATGTCAATTCCAACACATTCTCAATCAATAATTTTGTGAAAAGTCTATGGTGAATATGATGCTATGCTCTTGATTGATAACCGAAGACAACAAGATAAGAAAGTAAGTTCCACACAAGACAGAAACATTAGTTTGCCTTGCTGGGCCATAGAGAGTAAAAGACATTTGGTAACTCAAAAATTCAACTAAAATGATATGATAATTATAGTGACATTAGATGTTGTTTAAGTTCTTGTTTGCCTTGGCATTAGGTATTCGAAACAAGTATATTAATATTTATTTACACTTTTTTTTATCCATATTATTGTAATTATACAATTTTAATTTGAACATGTTTGAACACTGAAATGGTATAAATATAATATTTCAAATAGCAACGAAATGTAGAAATCCAATTGAAAAATTAAAACCTAAAAACTAAAATCATAAAATTACAATGCATATAAAACTAATATTTCAATTAAATCTTTCTTTCAATTCTTACGTGAAACTCTTGTATGAGCTATGAATTAATTAGAATAAGAGATAAATTACACCACCAACCAAAAATATTAAAACAATAATTTTGTGGGTGCTTTCATATATATATATATATATATATATATAATTTTTTAAAAAAAAAATGTTCATTGCAAACTCAAATTTATACTTGGATTTTTAATAATTTTTCCTATTAAGTGTGGGTCTACTTCACATTGATGTTTTCTCATAGTGAAAGCATTTTATTCATAGCACCTCAATGATAACCCTTATTTAGATTGTCATTATTATAACATGATACACTTATCTAAAACTTCTATCATGAAGAATTTTGATACAAGGATCATTTTATATTTTATTCGTACAAGAAAGTCAAATATCAAAACAAACCATCAACTGATCTAGTATCACTATTGGGATCTTTCAAAGGGAATACATCAGAGATATTCGACACCAATAATAAATCATGGACAAACTCAAATTCTTAAGCTAATGAGTTTATGAGTTTTTTTCCTTATATGTCGCTCAATTTTTTCATTTTTGATAGTTGATCTAAAATCCCTTGAAACTTGTTTAAGTGATCTGAAATGGGCAAACACTTCCTCTAACTCAAATTCATCAAGCAATTCAACAAATACAACTTATTATTGCATGACTTAGAAATATATAAGGACTCAATCTTCTCGCAAGACTCATAGTCACAAAATTATATCATCAAAATTGATACTCATTCCTCATTAGATATAAAATTCGACTTCTAAGTAGCAAAAGATGTAATTTCTTCACAAACAATATGTCTTTCATCTTGTCCTTCCATAAATGATAACAATCTCAAACCAAGGAGTTTTGATACTACTCTGATAAAGAAAACAACATCACAACAACCAAAAGTATCAAAGTGAAAATAATTATCCTAATTAACTAAGTAATACATAAAATATTATGTTAAACATCGTTCCACGTAATGACATGATTATTGAACCTTGAGGTGTGTTAGCATCAGTGGATAACTAATTGTATTTGATGAAGCCAACCATGTATGAAGAAGTTCAAGACCTATGATCATATGTGGAATGCATGAAGATTCATGAAGATTTGAAGCTTGGTCTAGAACTTAGGAA
>Ga0099825_1001550_pt1 | contig 29541 bp, 22 predicted proteins | sample SiratroredBW_FD_76838 | JGI IMG/M metagenome (GOLD analysis project Ga0099825, IMG submission 76838) | Root nodule microbial communities of legume samples collected from California, USA - Siratro red BW | ecosystem: Host-associated > Plants > Roots > Nodule | place: USA: California | collected...
CCAAGAAAGAAGTTATATTTTTTTTTTTTTTTTTTTTTTTTTTTTTTTTTTTTTTTTTTTTTTTTTTCATTTCATCCTTTATATTTAGGTTTTGTTCAGTGAGACAATATAGAATAACTAATCTTATCACATTTTAATATCGTGTTTATTGGATAATCAGATCAATTTTTTATTCGGATTTTTCTTAAATTATTTATCAATTTGTTTTTTATGGAATGAAGTAATCAAGTTGAAAATTAAAGAGGACATGATAGGGTGAAATCTTTTATTTTTATTCAACTTTTCTAACATTTCAAATGTTACTTACTCCTCTTTGTCAGCATATTCAGAGGTTATACCTCTTTTTTCTTTATCAATATTTCTCTCTTAGTTTAAGATAATAATGATTTTACTATTCAATGATATTTTTTTTTCTTAAATAAATTATGCTCTTATAGTCATTGTTTTTAGTCTATAATTTGTACTTTGATATTGAGTGGTTGTTTTATTTATAGTCAGATTAAGTTTTACTTTATTTTGATGGAAGTAGATTTAAGATTGTTCGAATTTAATTTACCCTGGAAAAGAATTAGGTTAAGGTGGTTAGATTGGTCATTAAGTGTAGAGGGTTTTGTATCCCTTTACACAACATTTATCAAATGAATAATAGTAAGCAAATAAATGAATAAATATTATGCTGGAAAAATCATTCTCATAAATTTCGTTATATTTTCTAATATAAGGTTGATTTTAAGTTCATATGACTGATAAATAGTATACAATAGAGGATTGTGAAATACATTTTACATTTAATCAATATTATGAAACGACATTTTTATTTTTAAGTATAGGGCTGGTTTTGTAACATGCAAAAATATGCTCTAGTAAGTTTGTAATACAATGTTGAGTTTGTACAAAAACAAAATAACAACAATTTTATATAAACTTAATTTTTTTTTATTAATAAACAATATCAAAGAGTTTTTCTTGTCTTACCAAATGCATTACTATTGAAAAATGGTAAATCTATTAAGGATTGAGAAAACTAATAGAATGTGCTTTTTATCATGTAAAATAAAAAAATACAACTTATAAATATAAACAACTTAAAAACAAAAAAATACAACTTATAAATATAAACAATTTAAAAACTTATTTGTGAGAAAACAAAAGATGAAAAAAACATAAGAAAATGATGCATTAATGATTGACAAAAGCATTTACGTACAAGCATAAAAAACAAAGGACATCGCGAAACATATAGATATAATGAAAGAAAACGAACAAAGATAAAAGGATGAGTTTAAACCCTAAATTGTTACCAGATGATTACTATTTATTGACTAAATCGTCTACTAATAAACTATACATCATAATAAGTACTAATATATATATAACATTTATATCATCACATAACTAATAAATAGGAGACTCTCACATCCTAAAATTCAACTGACTTAACATTTAAATTTATAATTTCATATAATCTATCATTTTGATTTATCGGGCACATGCACGTGTCTACAAATCACACATGGATCATCGTGTTGAGGATATTAATTAAAATAAATATTTTCATATATTATTTATGTATACTTGTGCTTTATAGGTTTAGGGTAGGTTGAAGACATACGTCTAAGATATCTCACTCAACGTGACAGATGTACAATAAACTTTTCTTAGAATTCGTTTGCAATATGCAGAGAGACGAAAATGCGCCGATTTACTATTTGCAAGCAAAGTTACTCATTTAATGAATAAAATAATAATAAAAAAATAAAGAATTTACACAAATTTTCTATTGTTTCTTCCTCCGCATTACAGGTGAGATTTGCGGGAGAAGAGAAGGATTCGTTTATATTTTTTAAATAATTAGTTTATTAATATTTATATTATATTATAATGAAATAAATATAATTAATTATATTATATAATACAATAATAACAATAATTTTTAAAAAATTATAAAATAATAATAAAAATATTAACGATAATAAAAAACATAAAAATATTAATAATAAATTTATAAAATTATAATAAAAATAACATATTACAATATTTTTTAATTAAAAAAATTAAAATATCTATTACTCTTATCAAATCACTCTTAAACTTTCCACTCAAATCTCTTAATCCAAACAATCAAACTTTTCATACACTTTCATCTTAATCTACTCTTCAATCCAAACACACCCTTAGACTTCTTCCCGCATAATGTCTTAATCTATGTGACTATTGACTGTCTCTTAAAGAAAGACACTGACTAAATAAGTTAAAACACATATTAAGTGAGTTACCTCATGTATTAATATTTTTACTAATTAAATATATAGTTGAATAAGTTTAAGATAGTTTAATATATTTGAGATCTGGATCTCTTAGTATGTTAAATATATAATAAACCCTCAATTTAAACTTTTCAGCATTCAATATCTTAACACACATAACTTTGATAGTCAATTAAACTAAACATCATTTTAAAAATTCAAATACATTAAATATTATATTACACTATCAAATCACAATTAAACCTAAAATCTTCAATTAAACTAAACATCTATTTAAAAATACAAATACATAGATTATTATATTAGATTATCAAATCACAATTAAACCTAAATACATGACTTTAATTTACACACAAACATTGTATGCAAATGTGTAGATGTCACAATTCAACATAATTAAACGAGAGTGATATTTTTTACTTATAAACATATACTCAATATCTTAATACACATAACTTTGATAGTCAATTAAACTAAACATCATTTTAAAAATTCAAATACATAAAATATTATATTATACTATCAAATCACAATTAAACTTAAATATCGTTAATTGAACTAAACATCTCTTTACAAATTCAAATATATAAATTATTATATTAGACTATCAAATCACAATTAAACCTAAATACATGACTTTAATTTATACATAAACATTGTATGCACACGTATAGACATCACAATTCAACATAATTAAACGAGAGTAGTATTTTTACTTATAAACATATACACATGTAATCGTATAAATATATACACATATAATCGCACCAAATGATATTTAATAAAAAACAAAATAACCAATATATATATCATTTTTTATTTTTTTTATTTTCATGCACTTTTCCTATTTGAATCACAATTTTTTTTATATTTCAAGTTTCATTACAAAGAGTTTTTTTTTTAATTATTTTAAATAATAAAATTTTGTATAAAATACAAGGGTAATTATGAAGATAAGAGGCTAAAAACTTTATTACAAAATTTCCTACATGTATCTATGTAACATTAAACTTATGATACTAATTCTTAAATAATAGCATAATTAAAAATATAATCCTACTTTTAATATAAAACGAAGATATGTTCCTTCATTTTGGTTGGAGATAAACAAAATGTAGTTACTTTTTTTAAACTATCTCATTTTAGAAAAATAAATAAGAACTTTGAAAAAAACAGGATGAAAAAACTAAAAATACAATTTAGCTTAAATTCCAGGCGTAGAAAGACAATTTAATAAGAAAAATAAATAGTTCCCATATGTTTAAAGATGAAATACCATTGTTAAAAGGCTAGGGTTTTATTAAATTGACTTTTTGAAAGGTTAATTTGATATAAAAATATTAAAAATTGTAAAACGATACATAGGAATATTACTAGTTTTGTTTAAGATTTTCGTGGTTGAGTTTTTTAAATGTAAATTTTTTAAAAATTACAAAATCTACAAGATTTTCATAAATTTATAATATATGTTCAAATTAGTTAAAAAAAAAAAAACAAGAACCATTGAAAAAATAGGAATAAAACAATAAAGAATTAATAAGATAAAGGTAATTTCTTTTCCAATCTTTACTGGTTAATTTCCTTTTATTTTATTTTTATACGATGACTCTCAACACTTCTAATTATATCACACACTTGTATACTTGAAAACTCATAACAAAATTATTTTTAAAAATATTATTAAGTATTACATATATCATCTAAATATTTTATACCTATAATATAATTTTCGAAAAATATAGGAAAGTAATAATTGACAATTAAGATTAAAAAAAATACAAATATGATATTTACCCGTAAGGTAAAACCTATTAAAATTATTCTAGAAAAGTAATTCATTAATATTGCCATAATAATACTATTCTTTTGTAAATTGAAAGGAAATTTAATTGAATATCACTGAATTTTGTTAACCTTCTCAAAAAATGTGATCGAATATTAATACTCGTCTGCATCATTTATTTTTTTTTATCACATTTTTAAAAAATTATATATATTTTTTCACAAGTTTGAAATTTCAATTGAATATATTCTTTCCAAGATTTGTTTTTTTGTTTGATAATTTTAAATGGATGTCATGTTGTTCATGTTTGAATGATTTCCTTTGTGTGGAATCTGGATAAGCTGCGCATGACCAACTGCACCAACAGAACCTTCTAGAATCCGGCTCCGGCGTAAGTTTGTTTGCTTCATCTAAATGTTACTTTCTGTCGGCCATTTTATCACTCTGCATATATTGTGTTCGATGAAATGCTTCTCTGTCTCTGCCACCCTGAATTATTTGTTCCTGTTTTTTTAAATGATTTAACTCACTTCACAAATTGTTCCCTTCAAGTGAAAATTCTGATTCCATGTAATTGGCACAGCATGAAAGTTTTGTTTCTTTTGATGGATAGGTCATGGTTTGCTGAGAGGAATGAGATGACGAAGCTTGCAGGATATTCCCTGGCTGTTTCATTTGCTCCTATAAGTTCAAATATTCTTAGAAACAATTGCAGATTCCCATTAGTTATATCTCGTAGGAATAAGTTCAGCAATAGGTTATTTTCTACTCATGCTCTGAAAGCAGAGTTACATGATAAGTCTGGAGAGGTTTCCAGACACTATCTTCCTCCTTGGTTTAGGTGTGTGCCTGGTAATAGTATCTGTGCATTGTTTTTATTTTTTTGGTGTCATTTGTCTGTATGTATTGTAAATTATGCTGATTATATCATTCGTTTGGTATGGTTTTCTGTTGGCTGAATTTCAGTGTTGCTCCAATGATGGAGTGGACGGACAATCACTATAGGACTCTAGCACGCCTCATATCGAAACATGCTTGGCTGTACACAGAGATGGTTGCAGCTGAAACAATTGTTCATCAAAAAGACAATCTGGTAGATATATAATTCAGCTTGTTCAAAGAAAACAAATAATAAAATAAAATGGGTACTATGGAGTCAAAAGGGTTTTGCTCGTAAGAATAACTAAGATCATAATTGAAGATTTGTAGTGTTTTCTGTGATAAAATATATCTTATATAGTAAGTTGTGTTGATTGGTTATCATTCAGAACCATTTGTTTATCTCATTTTAGTGTGCATATGGCGTGCACAAGTGCTCAAAGTAACTCGGCGTATTCAACACCATGGTTTCTGGATAAATTGGTATTGAAAAACTGTTTATTTTTATTTTTTATTTTGTCTATTTTGCTCAGGACAGATTCTTGGCATATTCTCCAGACCAACATCCCATCGTGCTTCAAATCGGAGGGAGTAATATAGAAAATTTGGCTAAAGCAACTGAGCTTGCTAATGCTTATTGCTATGACGAGATCAACTTAAAGTTTGTACATTTTCAATCATCTTAAACCTTAAAGTTTCGCTTTTCTACTTTTGGTCTTTTGAAGTACATTTCCTTTTCCAAAATTTATACTAGCTGCGGATGCCCTAGTCCAAGAGTTGCTGGGCATGGGTGTTTCGGTGTGAGTCTTATGCTTAACCCCAAGGTTAGAAAAACCGTTCTTGATCTTTAATTAAATATGAATATATGCAAACAGATAAATATATAATTGTTCTTTGTCAATGAAAATTGATATGGAAATCTAATGTATACAAGGAAAGTTTGTTGCTGAGGCCATGTCAGCAATTGCTGCCAGCACAAATGTACCTGTCAGTGTCAAATGTCGAATTGGCGTGGATGATCATGATTCTTATAATGAGCTTTGTAAGGTTCTTCTGTCTGCAATCTCTTTCCATTTTAAGTTGAAAGATTGTAAAGTTTGGATTCGATGAATAGGTTTTCTCCTCCTCTTTTTAAAAATAAAATTAGCAAAAAAGGTATTACAGTTTGCCTTGTATATGTTAGTATCTGAAACATTTTATAAACTGATATCAAACAGCGTGTCTTGTATTTAGTATACGGTGAAAAGGGTTTCAGTGATTGGGTACAGTACATCCATATACACTAGGTGTTTATTATTTCAAGATCCGCTGGTTACTTGTTGCCACTAACTCAAAAATACTACTTAATGAATGGAGTCAAATCCTGACATGCTAGTAGGAACCAGATTTTGGGACAGGGTTATGAATTTGGTTTGTAACCAACTGTTACTGGAAACTAATGATTGTAGAAATATGCAGAATCAAATTGTTTTGGCCACTACTTGTTAGGCTTGGAGTTGCAGGCATTTTATTTTTATTTTTTAAGATATCAGTTCTTTGCATTTGTGAAGATCAGTGATGATACATAGTTATGAAGTTGTGTTTCCATTTATTCCAGAATCTAATAATTCCCATGGGTTCTTCCACCTTTGGTTTTGATCTTAATAACTCCAAAAAAAAATAGCAATTTGTAATTTTTATACCCCTTGTTACTTGGGATTTACTCTGGTGTTTTGGGTTTCGTTGTCCTTAAATATAATGGATAATGTTGTTTAGATCTTTGGTTATACGACTTCTGCAATATATTTGTGCCATGGTTTTTAGGGCTACTTATTGAACGTTATATTGTCTGTCAGGTGATTTCATATACCAGGTTTCTTCTTTATCACCTACTAAGCATTTTATAATTCACTCAAGGAAGGCACTGCTCAATGGTATCAGCCCTGCTAAAAATAGGAGCATTCCTCCGCTAAAGTATGTGCTAGTGAAAATTGATTCTGTAGTTACATGATATATAGAATTCCATGTGATATCTCTCATCTTTTTAAAATATAGATATGAATACTTCTATGCCCTCCTACGTGACTTTCCTGACCTTACATTTACAATCAATGGCGGCATTACTGGTGTTGAAGAGGTGAACTGCTGTCATTATAATTATTTTTATTGTATTGAATCCTACTATTCATATCAGATTTAGGAATTTTCGGCATAAAGTTGTCCATAATCATTAATATCTACGTATTGTCCTGACTCTGGACACTTCTACTTTTACCTGTTTTCGTGGGGACATTAATATAGGTCCTTGCGTCTAGAGAAGCTGGGGCTCATGGTGTTATGGTTGGACGTGCAGCCTACAACAAGTAAGTTTCAAATACAATAATGTTCCTTTTTCCTGTGTTATTTATCGGGATTCCGCTTTTCTGAAAATATATCCTAAAAACTGCAGTGTTTTGTGGGGACATAGAGATTTCTGTTTGTTACAATGCTTTTTGTTTGAACCTTCTTAACGTTGTTTGTATTAATTAATATGCGATGGCTTGAGTACCATTGTTGATAATCTTAACAGCCCTTGGCATATTTTGGGACACGTAGATTCCGCAATTTATGGTACACCAAGCAGTGGTCTTACACGTCGTCAGGTTCATTTACAGAATGTTTGGCTTTCCATGGATTCTTCTGTACCAATTCTGGGTTAACTTTCACATTCCTCGGTTTACCATTTTTGTTTTAATTTTTTATTTCTCGTTTAATTAAGGTCCTTAAAAGTTATCTAGCCTATGGGGAGTCGGTCATGGGAAAATATGGACGTAGGCCAACTATGCGAGATATTGTGAAGGTGGGAACAAAAATAACTCTAGTACTTGATTTTCTATTTTCTTTCTTCCATTCACTGTGAATTCCTGTGTAGCATTGTATGTAGTACCGAATAGCTGATTTATAATGCTGTATTCTTCATATGTAGATGTAGCTTTTAGTTGTTATGTGGTATACACATTTTCACTACGTATTATGACTTTTTAGCATATATAGATCGCACAAAATTTTTTCATTCCTTGCAGTCTAATTCATTAACTCTGTTTTTTCCTATTTTATTTTAGAAGATTGGAGGTTTTTTGTCCCACCTCCTTTTTGTTTGCATGAGGCAAATTATATATCTATTAATGACGTTCAATTTTCTGATATTATGCGGCAATTGTCTGTTATGTTGCTGCAGCCTTTACTTAATCTTTTCCATTCAGAACCTGGGAATGGACTTTGGAAGCGCAAAGCTGATGCTGCTTTCAAAAATTGCACGGTAAGATTTTGTATGGTGAAACCTAGTTTTTGATTGCCTAGAATAGTAAGTCGTTTATATTGTAATAGGACTTTAAATGAAGCTATCAACTGACCAAAGGACGTACAAACTTTTTGATCAAGCAAAGGTTATATACGTGGTCTTCTATGTTTACTGTTATTTTCTATAACTTCTACGTCACGGATGGCAAGGTTCATAATATGATGGTCTGGTATGTATGTCAACATCCATCTATCTAGCATATGATGGGTTTACTGGATCTGTCTTCAGTTCTCTGGAAATTTAAAAAAATAATGCTTTGAAATAAGTGTTTCTGAAATAAGTAATTTTTTAAAAAAAAATTCTTTGTTTCTGAAAAAGCAGAAAACTTCCTATTCTTAAAAGAAGCAATTAGACAAACACTAAATTGTTTTTTAAATAAGTAATTTTTAAAATAATCACTTGTTTAAGAAGCAGATTGGGCTTGCTTATTAAAATAAGCAGAAAACTGTTCATTTTTAATATAAACAGATTAAACAAATACATAAAAAACCTGAAATTTATTTTATTAGGCAAACGCTCTTTTTAAAAAATAAGTACAAATTATCTCATCTAGTTACATTATTAGCTTATAGATTGTACATAAACAAAATTATGGAAATAAACTGGGACATGAGCGGTTATCCCAGAATCAATGGCTACTGTATAGAGTGAAGTTGACTCCAAAGAATTGCTTATATTGCGATTATGTATCCTACAATTCTGTTGTGGAAATTAGTGGCTTCCATGTAAGGAGATAAGATGCCTAGTTCTTTATTCCCTTGTTATTTGGGTTAGTCAGGTGAAGATTTTGTTTTACATAATTTGTTTACTGTAAACTATTTAAAGCTTCATTTATTATATTAACTGATTGAAATGCTAACTGCATTCTTTAACCATGTAGACTGTCGAATCATTTTTTGAAGAAACCCTTGTGGCAATTCCCGACTCAGTATTGGATTCGCCTGTTACCGAACTACCACCTGGCCGTAGAGATCTTTTTGTCAACATACACAATTTATTACCTCCGCCATACAGAACAAAAGAAGAAGCAGTAGTCATTTGCGCTTAAGTTCACATGTACTCTGCAAAACCAAGTTGAGCTCATTGCCCTTTTTATTTTTGTTTATTTATTTTTTTGAAATCAAGTGATAGGTCTCATGTAATAAGTAATATTAATAGTACAAGAATGCATAATTATCTTTTTGTAAGCAATTGACTTTGAAATGCAATCCATTCTATGTAGCACTCTTGATAAAAAGAATAGGTGATTGAAATTCTATGCAGCGTTTCCTTTCACTGTTGTTTGGGCCGGGGAATCTTAGTAGATGTTAAGATTGTGAAGTAAACTATTCACACAAAAAACCCTGCCATGTGTTGGGTCATGGGTGGCTCACATAACACTGCATCAGATAAGCCTGGCCCGCACCTGAAAAGTAGAAATTCAATGAGAGATTTTTTTTCTTTGGTAGCCATTCATATAACATAAAGCACATCCAATGGCCACTGGTTCAAGATAATCACTTATTCTACGTGGCAATAGTTTATTGGAGATATCGTAAATGAGATAAGATATTGGGGTTTCCAACCAGTTCCTCATCCAATATATTCTTTTATCAAACTTAACTACTTCTACTTGCAACATAGAAGGACTAGTTTTGGGGGTTAGTTCAAGACTGAGATCACATAGCAGAGATGGCATCAATCACCATGGCAGCATCACTCATTGGCAGCTCAGTCATCAGCAACCGGTCTCCGGTTGCATCCCCAAGGAGGCTGGTGGTGGCAAATGCTTCCAAAGCAGTTGAAGGAGACAAGACAAGGATCAGTTATGAGAATGTCAAGGAAGGCAACAATGGAAGGAGGGACATGATGTTTGCTGCTGCTGCAGCAGCTGTTTGCTCTGTTGCTGGGATGGCCATGGCTGATGAACCCAAACGTGGCACCGCTGAAGCAAAGAAAACCTATGCCCCTATTTGTGTCACCATGCCAACAGCCAGGATTTGTCACAAATGAGGACCTTAGTCATGTAATGTTTTCCATTTCATATGATGATCCTTTGACTCTCTGTACTATTTGTTCATGAAACAATCTACTTTGCCTTTTGTCTTGTGTATACTTCTGTTTTTTCCCTTCCTAAGATCGTTTTAAGTTGTTGAAATGTTGAACTCTCTAACTCAATTTTCTTTAGAGAGTGGAAGAAAAATATTAGATTTTCACTACAATGATGAAAGGAAACCACATTGAGTTGGTGTAACTTAACCTACTGACAAGAAGATTAGCATAAGACAGATGTTTCAGCCTTTTGTGTTTGAAGGAAACTCGAATATTAGTTTGTAAAAATGCAGCAGTTGATTTAGCAAATTTAGTTTATAAGTTAAATTAATTGAATTTAAATTGAAAATTACCAAATGGGATGCATTGTAATTTACTTTAAACTTAATCTAACATAAATTGAGTTGAGTTCGAACAAGCTACATTTTTGTCAGGTTGAACTAAACTAAACTTTATTTTTGACAACTCATGATTATTTTTTAAAAAGAGTGTGTTAATCCAAAACGTTATGTGAATTACCTAAATGTTTTACTACTAAGTTACTATTTGATTATTCATGTATGCCTGTATTTGTGGACCTTCAATATACAATACGGGTACTCTTCTGATATAATATATTTCATATTTAAAGTCATATTACCAAAATTCAAAGTTTTGACCAATTCATAAAGGACCACTGTTTTAAAATCCAAAATTTTTTCTTTAATTATTTTTTTTTCAAAAAAAAAATCACTTTATTCTTTAATTTATGAGAAACTTAAATAAATATTCTTAAAAATATTTATGGCAAAAAATATTATTTCCTTATATTCGTAATTTTTTATGATTCATGATTCCCATTGATTTTTAGATATGAAAAATCTTATTCCAAACATTTTCTTGTGATGTTTTTTTGTAGGTAGAGGAGAAAATAAGTAAACATATATATATATATATATATATATATATATATATATATAAAAGAATAAAAATGTGTTTTTTTTAGAATAAAATGAAAAGAAACTTTAGAAGCAATTTTTTCATTATTGTAATCCACATTCAAGGTTTTATGTTCTTTACTCTTTTTGTCTCATTACGACCTATACCGATATTAAACTAAGTATTTCCTAATGAATTCATAATATCAGTTTTAAAAGTAAAATTTATCAATAACTAAATTATTTGACAAAGTAGTAGTACGTTACAACTTTCGAAAAAACACATCAAGTAAAATTTCGCATTTGGTAAAAAATGATATTGATTAGTAAATAATGAGATTAGAAGCAATTACATAAACATTTTCCATAAATCTGAGTGAATTTTGGTAGTTATTTGCAAATCATTAGTAATAATAAATTATATTAGTATTAAGTTGTCTCTATTTTTTAAATTTTAATTTAATTATTTTCAATTATACTTTTACTTAATGTTTTATTTAAATGTTGGTGTCTGATATAAAAAAATAATATTTCATTTTTATGATATAAGACTGTGAGTCTTAATTAAGGCTCCATTAATTCTGTGAGATGAAATGAGATTTTTAATGTGAGAGATTAGACAACCAGCCTATTTACATGTATATTTTTATATTATGAATCAAATTATAATTTTAATATTGTGTTGCTAAAATAATGTAAATATGTAACAGGACTATAATTTAGATCTTAAGTACTTTTAAATTGATTATAATTAAAAAAATTATGTATAAAATTACCAATATTCACCATTAATTTAATTAAAAATATGATTTAATCAATTAATTATTAGAAAATAATTATGTAGCTAAATATTTTTAAAATATACACCTATTTAAAAGTAAAATAAATGAAAATACAAAATTTAGCTGTCTGAGGAGTTAACTCATCAATTCCCTCCTTAATAAGATGGATCACAACTTTCAGCACATACTAATTATAACATAATAATCCAATTTAATCCGTTTTGGTATTCAAAATGGAGACGAAATAAAATAAATAGAATTTGACCGTTTGAGCTACCTAATTAATATGAAGTTTTTACGTACACGTTTTAAAAAAATATATGACAAAGTTAATAATATAATGCTAGGTATTTTAATGTCATATTATCTTTAGTTATTTTGTTGTATAATTTGATTGCCAAAAATGCTGAGACAAGGTTGGCTAGCAGAGAAAGGATTGAATTTTTATTTTTTTTTTCAAATTGTGTAATCATTGTGCAAAGCTGGTTTCCAATAAAAAAAAAAAATACTTAAAAGTGTTAAAATACTTATACAAATAACGGTCATAGAATAATAAAAGATTGGTAAATATATATAAAAGAAGAAAATGAATTTAGCCCATTTGATTTTTATTCCCAATTTTGCATTTTTTTTCTCTTGCAGTTTCTAGTCATAAGATTTTTAAAAGTTCACAATCTTTCTTCAATTATTAATTTATATTTTAGTTAATAAAAAATATTTTAATAATTTCGAAAATGCGGAAATAGGTCGTAAATGCGTAAAAAAAACGAAGAACGTTTGTTGAAGAAGTGGATATAAAGAGCGAGATGCAGCAGTTTGCGTGATTTCTCCGCCAGCAACCCTTGCAGCCGTTGATTCATCATCTTCTTCTTCTAGCCGTTGATTCATCATCATCATCATCGGCTTCTTGTTCTTGTTCTTGTTCTTGGTCTTGGTCTTCTTCTTCTGTGTATTGTTATGGAGGGAGATTGGAATTCGCAGTGCAACTGGACCATTCCCTCCGCCGCCTCTATCAGCGACTGCATCACTTTCCAAACCTCTTCCTCTCTCCTCAGCGACGATCACCAAACTGATCCAACTCCTCTCCTTCTTCATTCTCCATCGCAAGATTCTCCTCCTTGCGAGATCAAGAGTAACCTCGTTTTCCCTTCATTGTACTTCAATTACACTAACGCTTTCGATTAATTCATTACTTTGTGTGCAGTTACCTTTGCGGAGAAACACGAGCTCAGACAAATATACGTTCGCAGCACTGCTCGCGTCTACGAGATTTACTTTGCGCCCAACGCCCGCAGTAACAACGACTATCTCTGCACTGTTCGATGCGGTCCTGCTGTTAGAGACGATCACGTTCTTCGTTCCCCCGCTGTCCAAAATCTCGGTGAAGATAACGTTAAGACTGAGGATGATTGGGTTGAGGTCAAAGTTCCTGATTCTCCCAGCATCGCTTTGCAATCAAAACCCTACCTCAATTCCACCAAAACATACCAGTCTCAGGTATTTCTATTAGTGTTTTCCCAATTTTGTTTTAGGTTCGTAAATAATAGTAAGAGCAACTGAATTGATGTGCTCTGTTAAGGTAGATGTGGAACAAACTGTTGTAGCTTCAATTTATAGTGGGTTATTCAAAATTAGCTATTGGTTATTTTAACAGAGTCAGGATAAATTCTTTGTTAGTCTTGTTCCTGAAGGTTAATTTTCTCTGAATGGAGAGAAACTAACGCATTAGGGAGACAGGGGAGCGTGTTTATTAATATTTAGGGGTAGGAAGGAGTACAGAAGCATAATTCAGGCGAGGAACTGCAGTTTTCTCTTTAATAAACAATGAATTCTCCTCTTAACTTACATTCTAGATGTGCCATATTAGACGGGGTACCATACCAATGTATTTGTTTTCTGATTTCAGTGTGCTCTTTTCCTGTCTCCAGGATCTGTATGAGGCTACCGCAGAGATTGATGATGCAAATCCTTGCATTTCTGTTACTATTCGGCTGCTCTCGGTTCAGGATAAAGGCTGTGTTTATGTTGATGAAATTTATGTGTATGCTGATCCTGTTGATTCAGCCGATTCAGAAAGCCCAGAAAAGCCTCATGAAAACTCATCTGGCAGTTCCCTCATGGCTATGTTTGTCCCCACTTTAATGCAATTATCTAAGACAACAGGGCTCAGCAATCTAAGTGCTCTCAGAAAGGAAAAGTCAGCTAGTGATGATTTGGAAGCAACTCTCGCTAGTGATTCTATAATTAAAACCCAGCTGATAGGAAACACTGGCATAACTGATCCCCATGAAGTGAAGTCGAAGGAGGTAAAAGAAGGTTGGGAGGGTCCATCCCAGCCAGATGCAGTCTCACAAAATGCTAAAATCGAGAGTAACCCTGTTGCAGTACCCCAACAAATTGGTAAAATGGACAGCACTTGCACTGTTGTACACTCAAAAATTGCTGAAATGGAGAACAACCATAGTGCTGTTCCCTTTCAATCTGCTAAAATAGAGTGCAACCATAGTTCTGTCCCCTCAGAAGTTGGTAGTAGTCCTGAGAGTAAAGGTGGTTTTTCTTTGGGTGGCAATGTTGAAAGGGTCCTGGAACAGCTTTTATCACGAATGGACAGGATAGAAGAAATCTGTTTGGGCTTTCAAGAGAAAATGGTAGTGCCCATGAGCAGCATGGAGGCAAGACTTCAGAGAGTTGAGCAGCAATTGGATACATTGACTAAGAATATGCAGAAATCTGCATTGCCATCACATTGTAGAATTTCTTCTCCTGATGCTTCTTGTATTGAATCAGATGCCAACACCAGTGACAATTGTCCTGATTATGTTGTCACTAGGGAAAGTGAACCAGATGAGAAACATTTAGACGCAGAGATACCATGTGTCTCTCCTCATAGGTATGATTCAGGAAAGATTACTCAATTGCTCCCAGGTCTTGTAGTTACGGCCCCTGAGTTTCCTGATGGCGAGGATGAAGAAGGCAATGCATCAGGGCAAGAAACCAGTTCTTTGAAAGATAAAGGAAAGCACACAATTGATGATGCTTTATCTTCTGCATTGGCTAATTTTTTATCTTCAACGTCGATAAACTCTCCAAAGTACACGAAAAGTCTAACTTTTAAAGCCCCTGAGTTTTTAAATGAAGATGATGATGATGATGACCATGGGAGCAACAGCGAGATAGCGAAAAATGACTCAGTTTGTCTTGCAGTCAGTGAGGAATTTAGTCACATCCAAGTGTTAGCTTCATCTGATATTTTGGAAAATGGTGAGAAGATAAACTCGGATTCTAATTATAAACCATCTGAAAAGACTGTGCAGGAAGCTGAAGAAGATGACCAACTTTGCATTGCTAAAGGAGATCAAGAAGAGGTGCATGTGAAAACTAATAGTTTAGCTGAATTCAATCCAGACACAGGTTTTATTGACAACTCAGAAGATGATAATGGGAAAATCAATGGTCAGAAAAGCGATGGTTTGCTCGACAATCAGACCCCATGTTGTTATAGTATCACCGAGGAAGGACCCTCTTCACGAACTAAACAAACTGTGGCAACAGAGGTTCCTGTTGAGACCTTCCACGAGAACATCTTAGAGAACGTTCTTGGATTTTCAGTAGGTTCCTCTGTTGTAGATTTTGAAAGCCCAATCTTGGACGTGAAATTTATTTCTCACACAAGTCCTGCAACAGAGCGTTTCCTTGTAGACCTTCTTCAAGTTGATACACAAGAAACCACCAGTTCAATAGATCCATCTGTCAAGGAAAACAATGTTGATATTTCCATTGAGGAACAACAGAAAAGCAATGGTGATGTGTCAGTTGAGCAGCAGGCAAATTTGATTTCAATAGATGAGGAACCGGCGAATCTAGTTAGCGACAGCCATTTTGCTGTGGACAAAGACTTGTGTACATCTATGCCTGTGAACATCGATAGCGATAATTTGCCACTACCTGAGGATCATAAACGAAAACGTGATCAAGTAACTTGGTCACCAAGGTTCATATGAATTAGTTTGTTGTCCTTGTTTCCGTTCATTAATAGATTTTTAGGCATTGTGTATAAATTTTCGTGAATATCATCTTCTTCCTTTTTTGACTTTCCTACAAGAATCTTTAGTTTTTTTATTACTTTGTGGCGTGGTTGCATGCATGTGATGTGACTCTTTGCGCAACTTTGCAAAGAAATGTAAGATTAATTATGTGATATAAGATTAGTAAAACTCGAGATAAAAAGGTAAGAAAGATTGGACACCACAAACGATTGACGTTTGATAAGTTTTTTTATCGTCACAAGAATTGAAGAATTCTTGATAAGATCATATGATTCAAGGTAGAACCCTAATTTCTTATGATCGTCACAAGAATTGATGAATTCTTGATAAGATCAGATAATTCAAGGTAGAACCTTAACATACAAGAATTGATGAATTCTTGATAAGATTAGATAATTCAAGATAGATCGCTATAAGAATTGAAGAATTCTTGATAAGATCAGATGATTCAAGGTAGAACCCTAAATCTTTATGATCGTCACAAGAATTGATGAATTCATGAATTTTTGATAAGATCAGATGATTCAAGGTAGAATCTAAGTCCTTATGATCGATCACTATAAGAATTGAAGAATTCTTGATAAGATCAAATGATTCAAGGTAGATCGTTACAAGAATTGAAGAATTCTTGATAAGATCAGATGATTCAAGGTAGAACCCTAAGTCCTTATGATCGTCACAAGAATTGAGAATTAAGGAATTCTTGATAAGATGAGATGATTCAAGATAGAACCCTAAATCCTTATGATCGTCACAAGAATTGATGAATTCTTAATAAGATCAGATGATTCAAGGTAGAACTCTAACACACAAGAATTGATGAATTCTTGATAAGATCATATGATTCAAGATAGGGGGTAGAACCCTAGTAGATAAGATCAGATTATTCAAGATAGAATCCTAAAAAAAACATATAAAAAAAAAAGAAATACAATAAAAAAAGTATCTCTTTCATTCAGGTCCAAATAATTTATACAAATCTCTTCTCAAGTACTAAAAACGTATAAAAGATAAATAAATTATCAATATTACAAATTTAGATAAAATGTCTTTGTGATTAATAGAGACCTAAATAAGTGACAGGTCTTGATCTCAAAATCAGTCTTAAATATTTTATGATCATTATTATTATTATTTATTTATTTTTATTGTCTAATTAACTATTAACTTTCAAATTATTAATACATTTGAATTATGATGGTCTCTAAGTCTTTTTTTCTATAACTGCAACTTCAAAGATTGTTGCCACAATAACTCTTCTACCTTCTTAATCCTTCCTAATCCTTGCAAAGTAACAACTGCAAATAGTAATCCACTTTCTGGTTGCTGGAGAATTAGTCCAAGGTATATGCATCAATGGTGAGATAAGTACTCGTTCTCTTTATCTTGGGTATATACATCAATGGTGAGATAAGTACTCGTTTTCTTTATCTTTATGAATTATTTTTTCTTTACCTTTTCTTGTTTTACTTTTTTTTTTCCAGTATATCTAATGTGTAAACTTTTTTTTTTCTTTTTTGTTTTCTTACGCTTTGCCTCTTTTATAATAACTGTTAAAATTAATTCTTTCACTTTTAAGCTGTATTTTTTTTATAATTTTCAAGTTTTTTATTATCTCACATTATTTGTTTTTTTAACTGATAATTTCAATTCTTTTATGAAATTATTACTTTTTAAATAATATATTAAATTTTAAATAACATATGAATAAATATAGTAAATTTAAAACTAATGCAAACATTAATTAGTAAAATAATTAAAGTTATTATATAATTAATTTTAACTCAATAAAACAAAATATCTTATAAAAAAATATATGGACACGTAATGAATGAAAGTACTTATGTTTTCAGAAATACTTATAGCGATGTAATCATTATCGAATATTTATATTTTTACTAGGGTTATTTTTGATATGTAGACAATATACTTTTTAATATATCAAAAATCCAGTGTACTCTTTTGTATTTTATTTTAGTCAACAAAATTATTTAATATATCAAAGTTTTATTATTATTATTATTATTATTATTATTATTGTTGTTGTTGACTTTTCTCTTTATCTATTATTATATATACTACATTTCTGTACGAGAAAAAAATATTCCTTACTTGTGACAATAACAATATAAATATATAATAAACTAAATACCAAAATAAAATTTTAATATTTTATAGTAATGTCAATAAAAACTACAGAGGGAATATTATTTTGAGAACTGCATTTCTTTTGTAGAAAAAATGATTTGTAGAAAAACCAATGATACATGCTGATATTATTTTACAATAAGCATGTGTCACTGGCAATAATTATTTAACATATTTTTTCAACACGTGATTAGTTAATTAATTTATATAATTTTAGGGAAAAACTTGTTAGTTTTTAAATTGCTTGTTATTGTGAATGAGATATTCGAAGGGTACTCGGGTATATCCGAGATGTACCCGGATACACCTGTACAGTATGTGGACATAGCACACAATGAGCCATAATGACCAGAATCGAGCAATACTAAAGTATAACAGTCCGAACGGTACAGGGCTAAACGAGTAGTTCCCATATTGTGTCAGCTCATGCGACAGCTACTGACAAGCACAATCTGCAAATGGCCGCCAGGCCCCAGAAACATCGACCAATCACAGCGATAGCGTGTCTGCAAAGGCTGCTGTACCCATAACCTAGACCAATGACAAGTACTGCTGTGTCCACATAAACTGTCATGCCCAAAAATCTCGACTAATTACAAGGTTGCCGTACAATTTTGGCCTCTATAAATACCTTGTATGTGGACCCAGTACGAGGTACGTTTTAAGACTAATTATGAGAATATTACTCCGATATCCGAATACTGACTTTGGCATCGGAGCGCCTTTAGCAGGTACCCGGCCCGCACTTCACCGAAGATTGGAGATTAAAGGTTAACACATGGGAACAAAGGATCCACCTGAGGAAAGACTCTCTCCAAGTCTCAGCAAGAACATTTGGCGCCCACCGTGGGGCCGAAAGAACGAGTCACGACCTTGGATGGTATCAACGTGAAGCCAAGTTCATGAGCAAAAACAGGATAACCCCATGGCAAGTTCGGATCCGATGTCACTCTTCCTCTCATACAGCGAGAGATGACGGAGATGAAGCAAAGGAATGAAGAGGAGATCCGAGCCCTACGACAGAAGAACGAAGAAGAGATCCTAGCCTTGCGAAGGAAGAACAAGGAGGAGCTGCGTGTCCTGAGACAAGAGAACAGTGACATGAGGAAGGAGTTTGGGGAGATGCCAACCCCCTCAGTCTAGAAGGGAGAACGATCCAAAGCCATCACCCAGTCAAACCGATCTCGGGTGGACAAGAGTAATGGTACTGACAAAGAGGAGTCTCCTTTCAACAGTGCAGGACGCGAGGAGCCTGAGGGGGAGAGACGCCATCCATTCGTAGACGGCATCCTGAGTGCCAAACTCCCTACCAGATGGAAAGGATTGGGTATAGACAGGTATGACGGGTCAACTGACCCAAATGGACACATCGACGTGTATGAAATCCAGATGCACTTGTACACAACCAACCAGGCAATCATGTGCCGAGTATTCCCAACCTCGTTGAAGGGAATGACATTAAACTGGTTCACCCGACTCCTTCCCTACTCCCTCGACTGCTTCAGAACATTAGTGAACCTCTTTAGCATCCAGTTCGCCACCAGCAAACCACACCGCCTAACCTCGTTAGCGCTAGTCAACATCAGGCAAGATAAAGGTGAGACCTTACGAGTGTTCATGGAGCGATTCGACAAGTTAGCGCTGCAGATCCGCAATCTCAATCCCAAAGTCACGTCTCACCACATGGTGACTGCCCTTGGACTAAGACCATTTCGTGGATAGCTTGTGTATGGAGCCAACATCTAGTTTAGATGAGTTAAGGCGAAGAGCCACCAAGTTTATGCAATTGGAGGAGTTGAAGGAAGCCAGAAATCATGCCAGGGCCAAACACATCCCTGAAAAAACCAGACCTAGAGATAACAAGCTTCCGCCTTTGCCATATCCTAAGCAAAGAGATCTCAGACCGTCGAAGTATACCCAATACACGCCCTTGAATGCAAACCGAGGGCGGATATTAGAGGAAGCGCTACATGCAACACTCATTCACGCCCCAAAGAAGGCACCCACACCCAGGAACGCTGATATGACTAAGCATTGTCGTTTTCACCAAAAATACGGTCACACCACAGATGAATGCGTGACATTGAAGGATAGAATTAAGGAACTTATCCAGGCCGAACACCTGAGGCGGTTTGTACAAGGGTAGGGGCGAGTTCCCAGACGGTAGGAACGAACCCCCGAAAATGGACAACCTCGCGGAGACTGGGAGAGGGCCCAAGGGGGCGAGAGACCGCACCAGCGGTAATGAACTGATGATAACGCGCCACAACAACCCAAGAACCCAGCACTCGGAGGCGACATTAACACTATAGCTGGAGGATTTGTCAGAGAATGGTGTACCACAACAGCAAGAAGAAAACATTTGAGGGTAGCAAACAGTAAATGCAATAACAAGTCCATTGCGAAGAAGGATGCCTCCAATCACCTTCACGGATGCTGACTTTTAGGGCATAGATCTCGCCTAAGACGACCCCATGGTCATCACGGTAGAAACTTTGCCGTAATAAAAACGTTGGTAGATCAATGGAGCTCAGTGGAGATTTTATATTGGAAAACTTTCAAAAAGTTGCAAATCTCTAAATCTAGTGTCCAACATTATGAGGACCAAATTGTTGGGTTTTCAGGAGAGAGGGTGAGCACTCTCGGATACATCAATTTGTATACAAAGTTTGGGGAGGGAAGACAGGGAGCAAAACGATACAGATCAGGTACCTCTTGGTCGAGGCTAACACTTCTTATAACATACTGCTAGGCAGACCGTCTCTCAACCAACTCGGCGCGATAGTGTCAACCCCTCACCTGATAATGAAGTTCCCATCTTCAATGGCCGATGTGATCACAGTACATGTGAACCAAAAAACTGCTAAAGAATGTTATGCAGCCAGCCTGAGGATTGAGCCTATAAGCCAGGAGCAGGCAACACAGGGATCGCAAGCACAACACAGGAAGAGATTCCCACAATCGGAATATCTTGTTGCGATTGCCGACTTAGACACAAGATTGAACAACATAAGGGTAGAGCCAGGCGAAGAAGTATGTGTCATTTCGTTAAAAGATGCAGAACATTCAGCCAAGATTGGAGTCTCACTGACAGTAGAAGAGAAGCAGAAAATGACAAGCCTCCTGTAGGCTAACACCGACATGTTTGCCTGGACTGCAGCTGATATGCCGGGTGTTGATCCCGATATCATTGTACACAAGTTATCAACATACAAAGAGGCTAAATCAGTAACACAAAAGAAGAGGAAGTTGGGCGAGGAGAAAAGACAGGCTGCCAAGGAGGAGGGCGAGAAGTTGATGAAAGTCGGGTTCATCTGAGAAGCACATTATACTACATGGTTAGCCAATGTTGTCATGGTTAAAAAGCCGAATGGAAAGTGGCGAATGTGTACAAACTATATTGACCTAAACAGGGTCTGTCCGAAGGATGCGTATCCTCTCCCAAATATTGATCGACTAGTTGACAACACATAAGGAAACAAGCTCCTGAGTTTTCTGGACGCCTATTCTGACTACAACCAAATTAGCATGCATCCAAAGGATAAACTAAAAACACCGTTCATGACAGATAATGCCAACTACTTCTATGAAGTAATGCCCTTTTGGTTGAAGAATGCGGGGGCAACATATTAAAGGCTGATGGACAAGGTTTTCAAAGGCCTCATTGGCCGAAATGTTGAAGTATATGTAGACAATGTGGTAGCGAAGTCATAATCTTGGGATAAGCATTTTGAGGATTTGCAGGAGGTTTTCTAGGCTTTGAGGACAGTTGGCATAAGGTCGAACCCAGAAAAATGCATTTTTGGGAAGAAAGGTGGTAAATTCTTGGGTTTCATGTTGACGCACTGAGGCATCGAAGCCAACCTCAACAAATGTCAAGCTATCATTGATATGCAAAGCCCTAGAACAGTTAAGGAAGTACAACGACTGATAGGAAGAGTAACGGCATTGTCACGCTTCATGCCAAAAATGGCATAAAGGATGAAACCGGTTATTAATCTGCTGAAGAAAATCGTTCGCTTTAGATTGGACGACAACTGCGACGATGTCTTCAAGGAATTGAAAAACTTCTTGGCAAGCCCGCCAGTCATCCAGAAGCCATTACTCGGCCAACCCATCATGGTGTACTTGTCAGTATCGAGAGAAGCAGTAAGCTCTGTGCTGGTCCAAGAAGTGAACGGGGAGCAGTGGCCGATATACTTCATTAGTCGAACACTTCAGGAGCCAGAGATGAGATATCAGATGACCGAGAAGATAACTTTGGCACTAATTACAGCGGCGAGGAGAATGAGGCATACTTTCAGAACCATACAAATGTAGTCAAAATCAACTACCCCATCGTCAAGGTGCTCGGAAAGCCAGACTTGGCTGGACGGATGATCGGTTGCACAGTTGAGTTGTCAGAACATGGAATTTGATATGAACCAATAGGAGCGGTCAGTTCCCAGTGTTTGGCCGATTTTGTAACCGAGATGTGTCACGGATTGGAGACAACGCAACCAACAACCTGGATGTTGCATGTAGATGGGTCATCAAATCCGAAAGGAGCTGGAGCCGGAATCATTTTGGAAGGGCCAGGAGAGTTCGTGGTGAAACAATCCTTGAAATTTGGATTTAAGACTTCAAACAACCAGGCAGAATATGAGACACTTCTTGCAGATCACTTGATGTGCCACAACGATTCCCAGCTCATGGTAGGGCAGTTGAATGGAGAATTTCAGATCAAAGATCCTCTTCTAGCAAAAAATTACCACAAAGCACAGGCGATGTTGCAAGAATTCGAAGAGGTTAAGGTGGTGCACGTAAAACGAGAGGATAATGAGAGAGTCGACCTACTCTCTAAGTTGGCGAGCACAAAGAAAAGCTGACATAAGTCAGTTATTCAGCAGCTACTTATCATCCCAAGTGTAGATTACATGTCAGCCGTCAGCTGAAGCTCTAACCATTGAAGTCAGAAAGGAATGGTTTGACCCAATTAAACATTTTGTGCAAAATAAAGACTGGGGCGAAGAAGACGGACACATATTAAGGATGAAAAGCGCTCGCTATGTGCTGATAGGTGAAGACCTATACCGACGAGGATACTCCAAGCCATTTATGAGATGCGTTACTCGCGAACAAATCCAATACATCATGGAAGAGCTGCACACAGGGATATGCAGACTTCACTCTGGGGCGAGAAGTATGGCCAACAGGGTACTCCGAGCCGGGTATTACTGGCCCACCATCCAAACAGATTGTGCCGAGTATAGAAATGCAGGCGTTGCCAAGAGTATGACAACCTACTTCACGCTCAACCTAAAGTTTTGCATAGTATCACCCCACCCTAGCCTTTTGCCATGTAGGGAATGGACATAATAAGGCCTTTCCCCCTTCGGAAAGGTCAATGCAAGTTTTTACTTGTAGGAGTGGACTATTTCACTAAGTGGATCGAGACAGAGCCATTGGCTACCATCACTGCAAAAAAGGTCAAAGACTTCGTTTAGAAAAATATCATCTGCAGATTTGGAATATCGCATACCATTGTAACTGACAACAAAAGGCAATTTATTGATAGGGAACTTGCTAATTTTTATGAAGGGTTGAACATCCAACATCTAACCAGCTTCGTCGAGCATCTGCAGACTAATGGGCAAGCAGAGTCCGCTAACAAGGTAATCCTGAATGAGCTAAAAAAGTGGCTGGGTGTGGCAAAGGGGAAATGGCCTGAAGAGTTACTCGAGGTGCTCTGAGCATACAGATGCACCCACAGTCCTCAACTCAGGAGACACCATACAACTTGACTTATGGCACTGATGCCATGATCCCAGTTGAGGTAGGAGTCCCAACATTGCGCCGACAGCTAATAGACCTGTCCATGAACAATGAAAGCCTAGCAGCGAATCTTGACCTCATCAGTGAACTTCGTGACAAAGCAAAGATAAGGGATGAAGCCACCAAACTTAGGGCTGCTAGAAGGTACAACTCTAAGGTCAGTCCACAATGTTTCCACCAAGGAGATTTGGTGTGGAGGATGCGAAGTCATGCAAGAAAAGATGAAGGAAAGTTCTCCTCCAACTGGGAGGAACTCTTTTGTGTCGGAGTTTGGCCGACAAAGGAGCTTATCGACTGTCCCAAGAACATGGAATGTCACGCATCTAAAGTTTTATTTTAGTTAGTTTTCTCTTGTAGTCTTTCTGCTGAAGTTCCTTTTGTATAATTTTCATACCATTTATCGCATATGATAGTGTTATGATATGAGTATCAGATAAAAACAGCCAAAAACATTTAAGCAAAAAGTGATCATGGGGAAGGTGGGGAAGGTGTCGCCCAACAGGCTACCTCCCACGATTCATCATGGGGAAGGCGTCGCCCAACAGGCGACCTCCAATGACTCACACGGGGAAGGCGTCGCCCAACAGGTGACCTCCCATGATTCACCCTGGGAAAAGTAGCGCCCAGTCGACAACCCCTCATCGCCTATATCTCTAGTTCGATATGAAAAAAGTGTCGCCTAATCAGTGACCTTATACTAATGTACAATAGGAAGACCATAATACATCATAGCCAACATCACCCAACAAGTGGTCGCCCAACAACTTATTATTTTACTACCAAGTATAAAATAAGGTTATTTACTTGAAAGATCACGATAAGGAATAGACCAAGCACCATTCGGACACACTTACCAGTCGGACATGCATCATCACCCAAGTAAGACGATAAATAACATGCCCACAAGCGTGGTTGTCATACTCCAAATACAAACTACTAGAAAACGTATGAACGAAACATATACGAAATAACAAAGAATGATGAATAAGACAGGCAGATTGCATAAAACTTCAAAGTTGTATTATATAACTGCCATAACAGGCTTACAAAATGTGGTTACAAAGATAAGTTAAAGTAAAGTACCCGCCCTAAAGCAGCATCTTCAAAAAATAAAACACAAAAGTCAAGACTAAGGCGTCCTCTCCTCGCCCGAAGAACCATCATCAAGAACAACAGTGTATTCAGGCGCAACCCTAGATGGGATATCCTCAATTGGCATAAGTTGCCCGTTATAAATATCCTTGTTCTCATCCAACTCGTTGTCCTTAGGGATGCCGTAAAAAAGAACTGCTTGACGAATGGCTTGTTTGAAGGTCTGAGAGTGAACATTCAGCACACAATTCTTTAGGTCAGCCAACTCCAGGTCCAAACGCACCTTCTCCGATGCAACCTCGTCATGAGCCAAGATAGCCTCGGCAAAGTTGTCTTCGACTTTCTTAAGGTCAGAAGAAAGCTCCCTCACCCTCTTCTCTGATGCCCCCAGTTGCACTAAGCGCCTCTCGCTATGCCTCTACCTTCTTCAGCACCTCACCTGAACAGTGTTGGTATCCAAAGCTGCCTTCAAAGAATTGCTTGAGGAGGCCAACTCCTTGGTCAATCTAGCCACCTCTGAGGACGATCCTTTCGACCATTTAGCATGAAGAACTTTGGCGAAGGCGAGCGTGCGACTTTGCATATCGAAGTACGCGTTTGCAAGTTCTTCGGTGGAAGCAACGTTTACCGCCCCCTTTCGGCAGAAGAGAGTGAAAAGTTCACCCGTTTGTAGAAAGCTAAGTCTGGGGCGAACAATTGCTCAATATTGCTCAGCCCGCTTACACCACCCTCTTGCCGGGCCCTCTTCGGTGAGTGCCGAGAAGATAAGAGCTTCTTTCCGCGATCCTTCCTCTTGCCTTTCTTGTTATCAACAGGAGGAACCTGGTCCGCATATTTAGGCGATTAGGGGATGGTGGGGCGGCGAGTATCGGATCCTCCCCCTTCTCGGACTGTTTTTCTGACTTCAATTTCCTCAACGTTTCCAAAAACTCAGTGCCCTCTTGAGCCATGATTCCTGAAAAACAATAAATGATTCAGCAGGGTTAAAAACCGGGCAGTGATCGGTCAAAAATGGAAAGATAGCATACCCTTCAAGTCCACCCAACGCTGTGTAGAAAGAAAAAGCTTAAGTACATTCCGAATAGGAAGCCGCCGAGGAAACCGATCCAGAATATCGAACATCCTCTTGTCGTCCTCAGTCAAAGACGACCTCGGCCAAGAAGAATAGCTAACAAGATCTCGGGTTCAGTATAAACGGAACTTAGGCTCATCCCCGTTAAAGAAAAAATGTCTTCTAGCAGGCAAGATAGTTATTTTAAAAAAAACATTCTTGAAATATTTATACGAAGAGCAAAAAGGTGTGAAAAGAGCAGCCCCTGACTGGCTTATTAGTGATAACCACCTAAACGGCTTAGCCGGACGACTACTGTAAAAGTGTAAAAATATATGAGGGGATGACCTTAAATTAAACATTTCCGCTAAGACGCGGAAAGCCATAAGAGAGGCCTAGGATTGGAGTGCAGTTGGGTAGGTGCCACGTTCAAGGTCCGCAGAACGCCCATTGTAAACTCATTAAAGGGAACCCGAATATGCGAATCCGTGAATAAATAGGCATATATAAAGAAGAAATCAGATCCGTGGCATTCCTGCCTATGGCACACAGTATCAACGGCTGAACACCGTTCTATGGAAAGCACCCCCTCCGGTATGCCTTCGGCAAAAATGTGGTACGTAGCCGAGTAGCTCTCTACCATCAATGACCAACGATACTTGAAAAAATGACGCGTAACTTGGTGGCTAACCCAGTCATACCCTGCCCGACGAGGGAGGTTATCCTCAGCAATCTCTACTGCCAGGCGACGTCCCGCATCAACTCTATTCCCCTGTACCCCGGACCCGGATGCCTCTTCGAGCGAACCAACGTCTTTAGGCGAGCCTTTATCCTGGGCGGAACCCCTAGAAGATAAGCTACCCGAAGACCCAGTAGAAGTAAAAGACGAGGACGATGACATGGAGGACATAGTACCTTTCGGAATGAAAGCCTTGCACCTAGCCACTCTTCCACAATAGAAGAAAGATATCGGAATCAGATATCGGATATTAGAGCTTGGAAGGTTTGTAGGAAAGGTGAAAATAACATGGCTATTTATAGAGGGCCAGGTACCCAACGGTCACTTCAAGTGACATTTCATCTTTCTCGCCGACCGATCAAGTGATGCACAGATCTCGAGGTGGCAATTGTATCGTTTCATCTTCATAGCAATAGCGTATACCGAGACCGACGAGTTCACACCATTGTATTACATCTGAAACAACTCAATGCATCCTCGAACCTGGGGGCTAGTGTCCATGCCATGATCGAAGAGTGTCCGAGAGGTACTCGGATGAGAATTGTCCATGCCATGACCGAAGAATGTCCGAGAGGTACTCGAATGGGAATAAATCCCAATTCAGATAAACATAAATAAACTCTCATGACACACCCTCAAGTTTGGGGGCTAGTGTGCATGAGATATCCGAAGGGTACTGGGGTATATCCGAGATGTACCCGGATACACCTGTACAGTATGCAGACATAGCACACAATGAGCCGCAATGACCAGAACCGAGCAATACTAAAGTATAACTGTCCGAACGGTACAGGGCTAAACGAGCAGTTCCCATATTGTGCCAGCTCATGGGACAGCTACTGACAAGCACAGTCTGCAAACGGCCGCCAAGCCCCAAAAACATCGACCAATCACAGCGATAGCGTGTCTGCGAAGGCTGCTGCACCCATAACCTATACCAATCACAAGTGTTGTCATGTCCATAGAAACTGTCATGCCTAGAAACCTCGACCAATTACAAGGTCGTCGTACAATTTTGACCTCTATAAATACCTTGCATGTAGACCCAATATAAGGTACGTTTTAAGACTAATTCAGAAAATATTACTCTGATATTAGAATATTGACTTTGTCATCAGAGCGCCTTTAGCAGATACCCAACCTACACTTCACTGAAAATTAAAGATTAAAGGTTAACATACGGAACAGAGGATCCACCCTAAAAAAGACTCTCTCCAAATCTCAACAAAAACAATTATATATATATATATATATATATATATAAACATACTTAATACTTATAATTTGATTTTTGATAATAATATTTTAGATATAAAACAAAACAATTTAAAACAATAATATCATCCTCACTCAATTTTATTTTTCGTGATTAGTATTAGTTGCTTTGTGAAGGAGAAAACATCTAAATCTAGAAAAATCTAGGAAAAGTAGGTTTTTAGAGTCGAATTTAGATTTAATTTTTCGCCTTTCAAATGGATAATATAGTTTCCCAACTTTTAAAAACATGTAAAATTAGTTTGTTTTATATTTAAATTAATCTTTAATAATATTTATTTACTGCAAAAAAGATTTTTAAAATGTATTAAATTTATTTATTTTTAAATTTTGAATACCAATTCGTTAATTTAAAAATAAAGAGACTAAAATGAATTGGATCAAATAGTATAAGGACTACAAATATATTATTATTATTATATACTTTATTAACAAAATACTATAAATATTTTATTAAAAATATAAATCAATCAATGAAATAAATTATAGAACAGTCTGCGTTATATTATGTTTTGATAAATCAAATTAATATTGTTATTTTACATACAGTGAGATTATTAAATATTTTCTAACCAATTATATATCTCAATGCACAATATCATCTTTAGTCCTTGCAAGGTGGTGATTTATCTATGAATTTCGTGTTTTAAAAAATCAAGGGGTTGCCCTAGACCACGTGTCTATAAAACAAATCATGTCATCTTCAATAGTAATTAGTTAAAAGTATTACATGATATCCATAAACAAAAATATAAGTCATAATATAGCTCTTAAAAGAGTAGTTAGGTTAATTTTAAAATATAAATTACCATATGAATGTTAAAATATTCCGTGAATTGAACTAATTCTGAATTTTATGAATGTAAAAATTAATTTACCAGACACACTTAAAAGTTTGCATATTATTTTTTTTATACAGGATCATGGGCTATGTTGATAAAGTTGTAATTTTCCTCTAAATTATTTGATAATTTTATTTTATAAATAATTATTTAGTTTTAGTTTTCCTAGAGAATTCTAGAGAATTATTTTTAAAATAGTTGATATTAAAAATACATATGGTGTTATTTAGAATAAAAGCAGATATCATGTTTAAGAAATGAGAGTGTTGACATGAAAATTGAATGTAGCTGAGAGGCTCAGAGGGAAGAGAGCTTGAAGTGATTGAAGAAGAAGTGAAGAAGTTGTTTGTTAAAGAGAGAAGAGAGAAAATAGGGATTAGGGTTTAGTTTCGGTTAAGGAAGCGATGGAAGCGGCGGTGGTGGACGTCGGCTCTAAGCTTCTCAAAGCCGGTTTTGCAATTCCCGACCAGACTCCGGCCATGGTTTCCTCTCTCTCTCTCTCTCTCTCTCTCTCTCTCTATATATATATATATATATATATATATATATATATATA
>Ga0099825_1001551_pt1 | contig 29536 bp, 9 predicted proteins | sample SiratroredBW_FD_76838 | JGI IMG/M metagenome (GOLD analysis project Ga0099825, IMG submission 76838) | Root nodule microbial communities of legume samples collected from California, USA - Siratro red BW | ecosystem: Host-associated > Plants > Roots > Nodule | place: USA: California | collected...
AAAAAATATTTTTTAAAAATTACAAAATGAAAATAAAATTTCTCAATATTAGTATTTACATTTTCAGGAAAGGAGTAAATGAATTGTTAGTTCGAAAAGTTAAAATATTTTTTATTATTTAAAAAATTTGTATAAGGGTGTTATAAAATTAAACTAAAAGAATATTAATTCCATCTCAATCAATGATATTTTATTTTCAATTTTTTTAAAAAGCAAAAGTTTATAACTAGTTAAAGAAAACACTTAGATTGTTATTTTTGTAAGAGCATATAACATTAAAACCGTTTAGTTAGAATTTTTTTCTTATCTAGTTTACTTAACTATAAAATAACAGCTAGTTAAAAATGTATTATTCATCTTACAACTTTTGTATGTTTTTTTGTAGTTCATTTATATATAATAACCTGTTATCCTTAGGAGGACAGATACTTGGACATACCTATAGAAAAACAATACTTGTACGAATCTTATGATAATTGATATTATAAAATTTTATGCATTAAAAGATAGATATTTTGATAAAATAAATCCATTGCAAAATAATTATATTTAAAAAAAATAAAACCCTTAATACAAGTAATAATTTAAGACGTACTTGATTAAAAAAGTGAAAATAAACAAAAAAGTTGGATCATTCCCATAAAAAATGTTGAATCATTGTGTTTGAAATGATTAAAAACTACAGTAAATTTTGTCTATGCGAAAATCAATTTTCGTTTTAAATTATTTGCAAACTAATTTCTACATTCGAAGCACTTTTATATATGGTGGATGTACATTGTTTCACATGATGTCAAATGTGCATTCTTGGAGAAAGGAAAGTAAAATATGGTGCAATAAAGCTTTATATAGTATTAAACAAGCTCTTAGAGCATAGAATAGAAGGATATATTCATTTCTAATTGAATTGAAGGCTGAAGTGGAGAAACCTATTAAAATGTTAGTTGACAAAAGTCAGTTATCAATCTGGTCAAGAATCCACTTTCTCACGGGAGAAGCAAATACATTGAGATTAGATTTCACTTTATAAGGGAACAAGTGAACAATGGTAAGCTTCAATTGGCTTATTGCTCACCAGAAGTTGAGTTGGCAGACATCCTAGCTAAGACAAGTAGGCCTGACAGATTTGCGAAACTTAAAAGAGTTTGAATTTGTTACTTGAGTATTTGCGAATAAGGGGGAGTGTTGAAGTAAATCCAAATATAGTTTTTGTTAGTTTGCTCAGTTACTGTTTTGATCTTTGTAAGCACTAAATGTTTGCATGTGTAAACTTCAAAGAATATACAAAATGCAGTTTTTCTTCTCTACGATTCTTCCTTTACAATCTGTGAGTGTGTGAAGAATTTTGATCTCCAATAAGAAAGTGATATAAAAGACAGAAAAAATAAAAATAAAAGTGTATATTTGATAAGTAATCTGACAAGATAATCAGAGAAAAATATAGAAAGGGTGAAGGGTAAATTAGGTGTGTTGTATCGGTATTTATGCATATCATTACTTCAAGAAAAAGGCAGAGCAAAAAGCAACCGCCTTAGGTGAATTATTGATGACTTTCCAGACTAGCTTTTTCAGTGTTCATATTGCATTTTTTCTGCTATGGAGTGAAAGTATCATACGTTCCACGTTGAGGCAAATGACCCATTTTGACCATTCTACTGTATGGAACTGAATATACACAATAAGGTGGTGAAGCAAGATTTCTCACCTCTTGATGCAATCACACCACCTCTATTAGGTACAGACCGGTGGCTTCTATAGTGGTCCAAAGTTAATTTCATTGATAAATACAAAGTAAAGACCTCATAAGTAGGAATGATGTTAGGTGTGTAAAAGATATGATTTGGTCTTAGTAATCAAGGAAATATATACAGTTGGTAATTAGGAATATTCTCCATTATAAGTGTTCCTGTACTATATTTTGAATGATTGTAAATAAAGGATTTACATGTGTGATTAAGCACACAATTCACAACGACATGGAAACTCTTTATAATGTTTTAGGTAATGTGCCTACAATCCAAATCAAGCAAATTGTCCTATAGAATCAATGAATGGGCATATAAGCAAATCAGAAGAACTCTGCTACTTTATATTAAAAGAGTTGGCAAGAGAAGAGTACAGAAGGTCTCTCTACTTTTGGTAGATACACAACACAACTGACAGCTATATTTATCACGGATGCTGATCCCCTGAAGATGTGTTCAAGCTTGAGCAATTCTGGTCTTAGAAGCAAAGATATGGTTGAGGATAGCTGCAAGTCGCACACCACCTTGAGCCAGCCTTTTCTCCACAATAGGCAACCGAGAAAAAAAGTATCCATCTACATAATTGAATAGAATAATAAAGAACGAAGGGTCATCCTTCAAATATTATGAAACCAAATAAAATAATGTACACGGGTGGCAATCATTGAATATTGAATAATTTGGTGCGTTCCATCGGTCATGCTAAAGTATAGAGAAAAATGTGATACGCACTTTAGATTTTATTTTATTAATATATTTGATAAAAGAAGAAGATTGAGTAGAAGAAAATGGATTCGCTCAATAATCTACCCAAGGTAGAAAAGAAAACAACACAGAAAGCTCAAAAGGGAAAATCAGCCCTTCGGTCCTTTTCATATCAAACAAGGAAACTACTGTTATAGAAAAATCTGTATTCTAGGAATCACTCGAAGAATACAAAACACATAGAAATTATATTACAAAAGCATTCCGAGATTCATTCAAAGATTGATAGAAGAAGAATACAATTCCATTACAACCCCCTCTCTTTCCCAAACAACCACCCGTTTATATCTCAATCAGAAAAGGATATTGTTATTGTGTGTGCACTTAGTTACAACAATTATTGATAACAACTACCATGAAGCTAAGGAAAACAAGGATACTAAAAAGAACACTACCCACAATAGAAGGAGAAGAGGAAAGCTCTAGCTAACGATTATGCAGTTCCTCTAATATTTTTATTTGTCCATGAGAAAATAGGAAATACCTTCTAAAGTGCTTCCTGGTGTAGCATTCCTGTAGGCAAATTTGCATGCTAAGCTAATACTTTCAGAAGCATACCTGAATTGAAACCAATAAAATCAGGATATTTAATTTCAAATTATATAAGTTGTATGCAAGAAGTATTACGGTTACCATTGATTTGATGATATGGCAAACCAAGGGGAGTCCCTGGGTATCTAAATATGCAACAACAATGGTAACATTATCCGATTACGTAAGTTACAGAGAACAATGAGTATTGTGATTCAGATAATTATTTCAACTTTATCAATTCAATGTTTTCAAGGTGCAGAGTTATGACAATGAGGCACAAGAAATGAATATAAAACTGTCTATATGCATATAGAAATATTGACTATCAAGCAATGAAGACTGTAACCAGTTTAATACTAAGCAGCCAATGAGACAAAACTAGAGAGTAAAATGAAAAAAGGCTGTGTATAATGCTTATACCGATCTGGACAGGCTGTGTGGTTGTGTGCACAATGTTCCCAAATTGATACATCATTTGACCAATTATCCTGCAGAAAGCGAGTAAAAACAATAGCTAGTCACTTTGGCCTATATGTATCTATACAAGTCCCTGCATAGCAATAAATCATGACGACCAAAGAAAAAGTTTCAGTTTATCTATGCTGGGTATCTTCATCATTTGAATAAATACATTAAAAGAATTAGAAAAATAAAACTCACTGTAAGATTCCTTTGAATAGCTTGTATCATAATAGAAAGATCTGAATCATAGAATGTTTTTAGAGCAGACTGAATAATCATGTCATCCCACACCTGGACCAAAACCAAAACCACTGAATTTAGTCTATTTACTGCATTATTGACGGGGACAGATTGGATGAGCATGATGACCAACAGATAAAAACCAAAGGATTATGTAGAAGATCTTAGTGTCAAGGAAATTAATAATCACTTGCAAAAGTGGGTGCATCTTTTACCTACAACATGTGAGAATACAACAAGGTTTCTTTAACTTTGGCATCAAATGCTAAGTGTAGGTATCAGTTCAGATTGCAAAGAATAAATAGAATTAAAATTAAAACTCAGTATCTTTTTCCTTAAAAATGGATTGGGATCCTAAATCTTTTCCTTGCCCATATTACCTGTTTCTCCCAAACACAATGAAGAAAGCAACAAGATACTGAATAAAAAATAATATAGAGTTCCACTACAAGTAAAATTCCTCTCAGAAAACTATAAATCTTTGTTAAATTACACTGAGAAAAGAAAAAAACAACAACTTCAGTTACTTAATACAATTAAGTCACCGAAGGGAATAAGCCAGTGTCAAGTTATCAACTAACATAGAATCTGATTCTAGGCACTTACATGATGGAGATTTGTTTTTCTTCGGTACCAACGAACTGTAATTGAATTTCCACCCAGGTCTCCAAGGAAACCAACATGTAGGGGCTGCACCAGAATTCGGGAATGAAAAACATATCCTTTCAAGCACAAGTTAGCTGAAGAAAATAGACATTTAACCATGCGACAGTAATTTTCGCACAATACATAGGAAATAATATCATGACTAATTACCACCAATGCTCGTTTTAGAGTTTCAAGTTCTCATTTCTCAACTTGACTACCCATACATAGGTAAACTTGAAAACTCTAAGTTGTCACTCATGCAAATCAAGGACAACATCTGAAAGACATAACTATTTTTTGAACCAGCAATAACTTTTTTTTATAATATTTTAAATAGGAACCAAGAAGAACAAACCTGATGAACATCCCCAACAAAATGTGACAAGAACAGAAGTGCCTCAGTCAAATTATCTGTATTTGATAAAGGCAGAATCAGAACAGAAAATTAAAGGACATGTCTTCGTAAGTAACTAAAAAATTAAGAATGCACTCTCTGAATGCATGCACATACAGTTTAATTCAGATGAAAGGCCTGCTTCAGCTGTTTTAAGTTGCATTGTATAGTTGTATATTCCTCCAGTTACACACCTATGTTTATGCTTGGAAGAATCATGGCAGTCTCCTTCAAGAATCATGAGAGTCACATCATAGTAACTTGAAAAGTGTGTGGCCTTTGAACAGTCTAAAGTCTTATTTGGATAAACTTCTTGGGAAATACTAATAGAAGAAAGAAAATAAGAAATTAAAATGAACTTAGAAAAGGTAATTCATTTTTATGCAGAATTTCAAATGTTTCACAGAAAAATATGTTGTTTGTATAAATGAAATTGAAATTTTATGATTTTACGAGAATAATTTGATTATTTATAATTATAGAATTTCAATATTTCACTTAAAAAAAAAAGTAAGAATTTGAAATTCTACATATTTTCTCCTCTCTCACATCTCTGTCTTTTCTTTTCATATTCTCTCATTAGCCTGGCTTCAACAAGGATGTTGTTGGCTCAGCCTCTGCTGAGATGTTGTCATCTTGGTTTAATATTAAAATAAACTACTACATTTGGTGATAATTAAAGTATTCTATCCAAATAAGAAAATTAAAATTCAACAAATTTGAATTGTTTTATCGGAAAAAAACATTTACTTTGAATTCAAAACAATTCAAAGTCTATGCATTTTAATTTCTCTGTAATTGTGAAATTCCTAATCCAACAACTGGTTAAGTTTTTCCTACAAGTAATGTTAACTTATGTACTTCAACTTTAGTTGTTCTCTAGTTCAACTTTTGACAGTTTAACTCATGGAAGAAGTATAATTCATTTTAGCTTCTTATTTTCTTTTCCTATCAGTATTTGTTGATAAGTTTATCCAAAGAGAACCAACATATACAAAAATTCCACCAAAGCCAATGTACCAAAGGACCAAACAAACTCACTGCAGTATTCGTAGTTACACTTGAAATCCGGCGTATCAACATAATGCAAAGCACTACTCCAACGATAGTGGTAATTAAACCTAACCTCATCAGCCCAAGAGCACACTGCAGCAAGATCACCTTCAGCAGAATCTGGAAGCAATTGTTTCACAGCAAATAGAGTATCTTCACTAAGATAACCCTGCAATTCAAACCCTCCCAGAATATTTTACCAACACTGCAGTCTCTGGATAAACACATAGTAAAACCCCAAAACCGCTTATACTCCCAAACCAACTAACCTTCTAACTGACCCTTAATTCATACCCAATACTTTATTGTTTTCAAATCATTTGTTATACGTTGAAACCAAATTATAAATAATAGAGACATTGATAATGAATCTAGAAAGAGTAGTCTGGTATTGTTACTTTACCTGTGCAATCTTACAAGTGACATAGTGGCCCTCCTTTCCCCAACCCAGAACAGTTGGCAGTGGCATCAGCAACAGTAGAAATAACACCCTTAATCTCTCATCACCCATATGCGTCATGTTGATATTACACAACCATCAGCATCAAGATGGAAACATAGACCGACACAACGAATCTTGTGCTAATACCAGGATTAAAGGTGTGTTTGTGCCTTCGCATGAATGAGTTTGGTGCTAAGCCTAAGATTCCTAAGTAGTAACAAATACCCAAAAACCCAAACCCCAACAAGAAAGTAACTTCCTAAATTGTCATTTACCGAAAGGAAAGGCAAAGGATGAGTCACCACAATTCAGATTACCTCACTGGAACCAACGGGTGTATCCGTTCTTTTCGTATTCAGAAAACATTATAAATTTTAGAGATTTTAATTTTCAAAAGTTACTAAAACATCTTTAATTCACTATAAATATTCTAAAAATACTCGTATATGCCTTTTGAAAATCAAAGGAATTATTTCAAAATTTTATATATTTATATTAAATGAAATAGTAAAAGATAACATTACGTTTCTAAAAAAAGGGGTAATTTGACATTTTTGCAACATCAAAACTTTTCTCCCAATTTGAGAAAAAAAAATATAGATTCTCACTTTCATTTTATAAAAAATAAGTAAAAAATATTTCTTAGAATATAATTTTCTAAGTATGTTATTTTTTGAATAAAAAGAAAGCATTACTCATGGTAGATTATTTCAAGAAAAATATCTACGCAACACCTCTATGCATCTATGTTAGTGTCACTATTTTCATATAAAATGAGTAATTTAGTGTAAAAAAAAAAAAGAAAAAACTTGCACGGTATACGTGTAATAATAAGGATAGTAATAGCTTTAACCTATGATTCTCTTAATTGATATTTGGTATATATTTATTATTTATGAGAGAGATATTTAATTGTCTAAGACTATATTTATATAAGGTGAATTACTTTTTGTGACGAATGGGAAGCATGAATGGTTTAGGATAGGATTGAAGTAATTTGAAAAGATGAAAAGGAGGGGGAAGTTGGGTTTCTTGCCCTCGAGGACTAGCACAAATTACTCAAATCTTTCTGCATTTATATTTTATCTTTGAATTTGTAATTTTAATTACATATTTGTCCCTAAATTTGAAAATTTATTTTAAAAAAATTGTGACAAAATGATAATCACGTTGAAGTATGAGATTTTCCTATATTAACTACTTTTAGAAAAAAATAATGCAAGTAATATTTGTGTCACTTTAATTTTTAAAATAATATAATTTACTGACCGGAATTCAACTATCAATAGTTGAATTTTTATTTTGGACCTTTTGTGCTAGCTCCTAAATCCAATCAGAATGGGCCTTCCATAAGTCAAATTCTAATAAAGTCTAACCCATCACATAAATTTAAAGTTGAAAATTTAAAAATTGAAGGACTAATTTCTATCTTATTCAATAAATGTTGTTCTTGTGATAAATGTTGTTCTCGTGGGAATTAAAGTGATATGGATGTTATTTTCGTTAATTTTTTATAAATGCATGCTGAAAAAATCTCTTAAAAATATATATTTTTTATAGGGTAAGTTACTCAAACCTTGTTAGTTAATGTTAAATACTAATTATCTTGACTTAATTGGTCACTAAATTTAATCATTAATATTTTTTAATTATTTAGCAACTAAAATTTAATTTAGTAACTATTTTGGTCATAATTAGCAACCATTTTAGAGCTAAAAATTGATTTCTAAATAAATTTTTTTTCTTGTAGTGTGTGTAAAATGCTTTTGGATGCGTCAATCTAATCTATAAATAAACTTGGTGTTTTTGACACACATAATCCATTGATTATGATAAGATGTATAATCTTCCAATTTTTTGTTTTACAATGTTATGGTTCCTCATGTTAAAGGAGATGTTTAGTCATTTGTTAACTCATTTTCATATATGACCAAAATATAATTTTGTTATATTTAATCTTATTTTATTCATGTATAATTTAATCTTGGTTAATATAATGTTATTTTTTTAATGTATATAGTTTTGAAGGAATGTCTTCTTAGTCTTCAAAATTAAAGTAACAAAAAAGTTTTTTACGACATATGGATAAAGAATTCATAAATGATGATAATCCATCCCTACTATAATTTTTCCTCCTTTAACACATTTCTTATATCAACATAATATTTCACAAATGAAGAAACACGATGGTAATCATGAGATTAGATTGATTGTTTAATCGAATATATCTCCATTTTATTTGTTATATGAATTTTCTCAATACTTGACATCTCAAAACTTAAAAAGATTTTTGTTATAGAGATGTCATTAGTATGATAATCTTGTTAAGTCTTTTACATAAATCTCAAACTGTTGAATTCATAAGCCATTGAGGTAATGAATAGTATGATCAAATAAATCTTAATGACCAAGTACATGTTGTGAACTTTAAATATGAGGGATATGAATTTAATTTTATTTTATGTCTAGCTCCTAATGATGTATTCATGATGTGGAAAATCAAACATAAATATATTATTATCATTAATTGGTCACATCATATCATTTAATATAGATGAAAGTGCGAGACAAATGCATGCTTTTGTCTTATGATCTTATTATAACTTGTACACCTTTATATGTAAAATATTGATTTGACTTTAGAGATAAAAAGTAAATTAGTTTTGTATAATTTATTCAATGTAAGATTTAAAAAAAATAAATATATATAAACATAAATGATGCATGACAACATGTTAAATAGTTACCATTACAAACACCATTATAATAAATTAAATATAATGACACTAAAGAATATTGATCAACAGCACTCTATAAATAAAAATGAATATTTGAAAAATAAAGAACATTAACCTTATCTCTCCTAAAATAATAACATGGTAAACTAAATTTTATAAATGAATATATAAAATTTTATAATGATGTATTCATGATGTGGAAAATCAAACATAAATATATCATTATCATTAATTGGTCACATCATATCATTTAATATAGATGAAAGTGCAAGACAAATGCATGCTTTTGTCAGATGATCTTATTATAACTTGTACACCTTTATATGTAAAATATTGATTTGACTTTAGAGATAAAAAGTAAATTAGTTTTGTATAATTTATTCAATGTAAGATTTAAAAAAAATAAATATATAAAAACATAAATGATGCATGACAACATGTCAAAGAGTTATCATTACAAATATCATTATAATAAATTAAATATAATGACACTAAAGAATATTGATTAACAACACTCTAGAAGTAAAAATGAATATTTGAAAAATGAAGAACATTAACCTCATCTCTCCTAAAATAATAACATGGTAAACTAAATATGAGGTGATATTTAAATATTGCAACAAAACATACGAGCTTCAATTAAATTTAAATACTATCTCGACTTTCATTAAAAATTTGACACAGTTAAAGAAACAATATCAAATAATATTGTATTTTATTTATGTTTGTTGTAAATATATTTGTTTACTTCAATAATTGAATATACGTTATTTTTTTTCATAAATTAAGCAAGTATATTAATTTTGTTTAAATTTTGCAATTTCATTTCTAAATGAAATTTAATAATTATATTTTTACACTTTTAAAAATAAGTATATTTGTATTAATAATTAAATATCAACTTCATTTCCAATTACATACATATAAATAAACACACACGTATATATATATATATAATTCATAGAATTATTCTTATATAATTATTCAGTATCTAAATCTAATTTATACATATTCTTATACATTTTTTTCTACAATTTTTCTTCTTACTCTCCACTCAAATACACTCACATTCCCTTTATGTAAAGAACCTCATTTTCCATTTTTTCCCTTTTCTACCACACTCCAATCTCAACAAAACCATTCTGTAAAACATATAATAATGTGCTTATAGTTGAGAATAAATTAGAAATATATAATTTCAAAAGCAGTCCCACAAAGCTTATGCGGATAATATAGGAATGGGAGATTTTGTTAGGTATACTCTTAAAAAATATTTGTAATGTCTTACTTAAAGAAATGCTATAATATTATAAAAGAGGGATCCAAAAGCAAAGGTGTGTGTTTGAAGAGAAAGAAATAATATAAAAGCAAAGGTACATGTATTTGGTGGTATCCTCCACTCTAGAGAAGTTTTGTATAGAATGTTATAGATTGAAGGTAAAGCATAGGTACCTCCAACATAATTTTCGTAACTAATACTTTGGGTACCATAAATGTAACGTATATATTTTGTAATATTTGTTTAATTATTGTTAGAATAATGCTTAGATATTCATACAAAATACTCAATAATGTAACCTATACTAGGTAACTATTACAGACTCTAGAAATTTATATCACAATTACTTAGATAAATTATTATATCGTGAAATAGAATATTTAGTATTTTTTTTTTATGTTTTTCTATCTTCATCTCTAGAAACAAAATCAATTTTGATTTTATATGTAAAAGCAACAAATATTTTTGTAAAAGTCATTATTTGTTAACTAATTATTTATTTGAAGGTGTATGTTTAAACAATTACAGTTTAAAAAAATGTGTTCCCCTTCATAGATTTTTGTATCCGTGCCAAGAGATAAAATTGATGAATACAACCAAAACCAATGTAACAAGAAAATGCAACTTACTTTTAAAAAACAAGAAAATCTAATTGTTTTTATTTACTTTCTATTCAAATTTACTAATGAATAAAAAATTAGCTCAGCGAGTTTACTGTGTCAGATTTTTAATAGGTTTATTGTCTTAATTAGAACAATCAAATGCTGTCAAAACGAAATTAGAACCTACAACAAATTCTAATAGATGAAGTTGATGGTGGTTTGTCACTAAGCAATAATAATCTTAAAATTGTGTGTAATCATTAAATTATTAGAGGGCCCTCTAAGATTGAATTATTGGTTTTTTCTCTGTTAAGGAGTTTCCAAATTGGTATTAGTTGAAAATAAGCCGGTGTCCCAAATTGATTTTTAGTCCTTATTAATTTATAAAGGAATTTCGAAGATATAAAATGGATATTTTTGTTATATAGCATAATTGATAAAAAAAATAGTTTAAAAAAGAAGAATAATTCAGATGAAGATAGTTAGGTCAGGGTTAGGTTGAAACATAATGAAATTGAAAAGAGAAAATGGTGTGATTTGGTGGGTAACGTGTTGGAAATAGTAGGCGCAATGCATTGAGATTTGAGCATTGCGTTTCTTATTAGTAGTTATTTGGTTTTCAACTGCTACACGTCGATGCCGTAAGCCGTGGCGTGCAGCAATAATAATATGTGGGAGCCCACACGCAACCCCTTCCTCTTTCCCCGTGGACCGTACCACACCCGATTTATTTCATGCAATCCATTCCCTTCTTAATCATATGGAACGCACCTCTCTCCCAATTCCATAACGTCTTCTGCTCCTTGTAAGCCCTTTTCTCTCTCTCTCTTGATTATTGCTTTTCCCCTTTGCAATTTTTTTTTTTTTGATTTCGCTTTTCTTCTGATTTCACCCTGAATTTTCACATGGGTTTTTTCATGCCTATGTGCTGATTTTTTTTGTTTTCGTTTGTGTTTATGCTCCTTTGTTGTTATTGTTATCGTGAAAACCGCGTTTTACCTTGATTTTTCAATTTGGACAGAAAAGTTTTCTGATACCCAGAGTTTATATGTGAGAGAAAGATGAGATTAGTTCACTGTCTTGGATTGGTTCTGATTTATTTGAGACAAAGTTGAGATTTTTAGTGTTTTTCTTCTGATGGGTCTGTGAGTACTTTGGTTACTGTTTTGTTTGCATTTTGATGTTTGGTGTGATGAAATAATGGTGTTAGTTGTTAGATCCCCTTTGTGGCGTTGCGATCTTCGCAGTAGCTAACGTGCTATGTTTTGGGTTTTGTGGGTTTACTTTCAGCGAAGAAGGGCTCTTCTCTTTGCGCGTGTCCCGTTCTCTTCTCCAATTTTCCTCCATCCCCACTGTGTGATTGGTTTGAATATAGTGTACTCATATAGTAATGACTACCATGGAGGTTAAGCTCTGGAATGACAAGCGCGAGAGAGAAATGTTTGACAACTTCGCTGAGCTTTTTGCCATCATCAAGGCCACTGAGAGGCTTGAGAAAGCCTATGTTAGAGACATAATCTCACCTCAGGAATATGAGTTAGAGTGCCAGAAGCTCATTGCTCATTTCAAAACCTTAGCTTCCACCCTTAAAGACACTGTGCCTAGCATTGAGCGATTTGCAGACACTTATAAGATGGAGTGCCCGGCTGCACTTAACCGCCTTGTGGTGTCTGGTGTGCCGGCTACCGTGGAGCATCGTGCTACTGCAGCTGCCTCTGCTTCCACTTCGGCTGCTGCCGTGGCTGAGTGTGTGCAGAACTTCATTACATCAATGGATTCCTTGAAACTTAACATGGTGGCTGTGGATCAGGTGCATCCATTGCTCTCGGACCTTTATGCTTCACTCAATAAGTTGACAATCCTGCCGCCTGATTTTGAGGGCAAAACCAAAATGAAGGAATGGATTGCAAGGTTATCCAAGATGGGTGCAGCTGATGAGTTGACAGAGCAACAGGCCCGGCAGCTCCACTTTGATCTCGAGTCTTCTTACAATTCCTTTATGGCAGCCCTACCCAATGCTGGTACATGATTGAGTGGCCAGTGCTTGTACATTAAATCAGAATTTCCCTCTTTTTTTTTCTGTATTTTCTTTGGTTATTAATCTTGTTGATTGGAGGAAAGGAATTTTCTATTTGGCTACAGCTTATACATTCTTAATGCTGGATCCTTGGATATTTTACTAATGATGGCTTTGTGCTGATCATTGAAGTTTTATTTTATATTGTGGACGAGTTTTCAGCTTTTGTTTTCTTACCTGCGGTTGATTGTGTGGGTTTGGATTGAGTTTCTCTTTCCTCCTACCAGGGGTGAAATCTCACAGAAACTCGATTGTTGAGTTTACAGCTGTATATCTTTGTCTTTTACCAATAAATGTGTTTCAGAACTACCTAATCTATGTCAGACAGGGATAGATCTTTCAAATAATTGACATGATTAATAGCTTTTGATGTACATGAACTATGCTTATCATTAGTAGTTCTGCAATTATCGAGTGGAGATGCGAGGAAAAGGGGAGGAGGGTGAACAAATAGGTGAAAATGAGGAAGGTTGTTTGGGTGTGTTCCATATGGGGGATTAAAAGAGGAGAGACCTGTGTCTTTTTATTTCTCCTCTAGTATGTAGAGGAATGCATCTTGGAAGAAGCATCTCGCAAAATTACTGAAAAATCTTTAGCCTCGTGCTCTTTCTTATCTATGAAGACACATAATTTCGATTACCTTGCATACAAACCAGTCTATAGTATGTTTTTTCCGAGAATTCATCATCCGAATGATCTCGGCAATCAAATGTTTGTTTGGAAATTTTCTAATTGGCATGCCTTAGTTTTGCTTTGATCATCTTAAATTGACAGTAATGCATCATATATACCTTCTCATTTATTTTTCTGTTATTTGAATTTTTAGTAGAGTTAAAGATTATATTAGTAATAGGTTTCTAAGACAGTAAGCTGTGTTAGACACTGCTACAAATGATGCTCGTGTGGAAAGGTATGGCTGTATAAAAATGGTGCTCTGCCGTTAATTACAGCCATTATCCACTGCATCTTAGAATGAAACATGATAAATTGATGAAATTTAAAGTGGTGCACTTCATGTCAATCTATGAACTTCTGGTGTTCAGAAGATTCAAGGAAAAAGTGGGATAGTTTGGACATCATATAATATTATTAGAAGGAAAACGACAGTTACCTAGAAGTTGTTTGGTAGACCGCAAGTCAAAAAGATTTGGTATACCTGTTAATTAATGGTTAGACTACAGTTTACCCCTATGATATTTAACTCGATCTCTTGTTTGGTTGAGTTACTTTAATCCATTATAACGAAAAAAGTAGTCCATTTTCAACACAAGACTGGTACTAAATTAATACTACAACAAAATTTATTCTGCGATGACCAAAAGATGTTTGTAGTGCTAGTGACAAACAATTTTCTTTCATTATTATTATTTTTTTAAATTCTGAGTAGTAGTAGTTGTAGTATCTAAACGAATGGTATGATTGAGTATAACATTTTAAGGACACTAGCGTTAAGGACCAGAAGCTGGGTAGCATTCTACAGAAGAAATCATTTAGGAATTATGAGCTATGCTTGTCAATTAAACTGAATACAAAGCAGATTTTAGTTAACAATGAGGCTTGTTGTCTCGGATCTATGTTGCAAGAAAATGTTTGCAGCAAGTAGAAATGCAGTCATATAATGTCATTTACATACAAGTCTCTGAAGCATCGATTGAACATTCCGTAAGCATTGTCACAAATTAAAGGTTAGATACTTTCCAATATGAATATTGAGTACTCATCCATTTTTTAGGTTGGATTGAGTTTCAATTTCACTGTTTCAAATTGTAAACATAATTACTTCAGTGCACAAAAAGTTCTAACTTTTATTTCTAATCTGTAGAATATTATTCTCTTTTATCCTTCTCAATGCATAATGACAGCGGTGAAAATAAGTAAAACGACCATTTTGTAAAATTAGAGAATTTACTCAATTCATATTTTTTTAACCTTTTAAAGGTAAAGGTAACGGATATCAGTTTAATCTTTCAAATCGTTATAACAAACATTAACTTAATACAGTCAACATGGTCAGATAATAATGTTATTTAAGCATATGATAAGAGATTTAATCTCAGTGTTTATGTATATGAAAGAACATAAATTAAAATAAGTCAATCTTTAAAAAGGAATCTTAATATTACAAGAAATTAGTCTTTGACTAGAGCAGAGATATTCTAAATCTTAAAAAAATAATTAGTATATTAAAATGGAAGATCTAAACAGACATCATTTTTATGACTAAGCTTAACTCAATGTCAACTTCCAGCTATTGTAGATTGAATTAATGTCATTTTTCTATCATTAACAGACCAAATTGTGTCAATTTGGATTCATTAGAGACTTTGGTTAAAGGAAAATAATTGTTTTGTCCCACGTTATGTGCCATCAACAAAAATCTGATTGTAAATTAAAAAATAAGTTTTTTTTTTTTTTTCATACTCCAATAGATATGTTTTTACACGGTTAACACATCTCAGCTCTTAACCCTTCACTCAGTTCATCTTCCCCACTTCAAATTACCAAATTTGATACAGATTTCCCTGTTATACGAGAGTGTACCTTTTGGGTACAAAACACTGATGGTACCCACCCCCAAATAAAATTAACAGAGTAATTTGATTCCAACAAAGCATCCCTTCCGAAAACGTCTTGTGAAGCTATTTACATTATATTTCCTTAATTACATCACAACAAAAACTATGGATCCTAAACTACTAGAATCCAAAATTGAGAGAAAAAGGTTGTTCTGTTCTAGCGATCCTTTGTTCTACCTCAAAAGATGAGGCAAAAGCGAGGTGAAGAGAGGGAAGAGAAGCAAAACAATGAGCACAGCGCCGAGAATGATGGCATAGCAGGTCCACTTCCGGGAACTCTTCTGGTACTCTCTGGCATCCTGAAGCTGATCGGTGCCCCGCCGCACAAACGAACTGGCATGCGCCACGTGGCTCTCGATGTTGTTGAGCTGCTGCCCCTGCGCCTCCACCAGCGCCGCCATGTCGAGAAAAACCTGGTGCAGTTCCATCAAGTTCTTCTCAATCTCCTTGACGGCGTCGTGCCGCTCCTGAATCTCGGAAATGGTGTCCATTATCTGACCCCTCCCCTGCTCCTGAATGGCCCTCTGCAGAAAGCTCTCGCTCTCCCCACTCGATATCAGATTCTCGATCATCTCCTCCTCCGCCTTCTCCCCCGTGATCGTGAAGTACCTCCGCTCCACCGTCTCCTTGTATTCCATCTGCATGCGCGTCCTCAGCCCCTGGAAATCATCCATCATGTCCTTCAGCTTCTTCCCCAACCCACTCACCACCGACGTCCGCGTCCGGTCCGCCGACGACCCCGGCCCGCACCCCGGCACGTTCCGGTTCGCCGCGTTCGACCGCTCCAGCTGCTCCAGCTTCCCCTTTATCACCTTCACGCGCTTCAGCACCAGCTCCACGTCCCTATCCATTCTCGCCCGAAGCTCCTTCATCGCCTTCGCCGTGTGCGCCGTTTTGCTCTCCTCGTTCGCCTCTTGCAGCTTTCTGTACAGCGCCTCCACCTCCCTCATGTTCTCTTTCACGTTCTCCACATCCTCGAAGAACTTGTCAAGGTTCACGCTTTCTTTCCCCGCCTCCACGTCATCTAGATATGCCTGTTGTTTCAGGTCACTGTATTTCTTGAACGAGTTCGAGAATAGGTCGTTCATCTTTTCCTTCTTCTTCCCCAACTACCTAAACCCTTTTTTCTATTCTTCTAACGTGCCGTATCTTGCATGCAGCGACCAAAATCTTGAGGACCGTGTCCTGAACTCGTCCTCCATAACCCAGAAGGTGACAATTTGCAGAAGCGAGGAATTGCCACCGACGAAAGGTTTAATTTTTGACAATTTTTTTCTTGCTTGTTCTTGTGGTGGACGTAACAGATGATGAAACAAGGTTTGTGTTTGCCTTTTTTGAATGGAATCTTAAGATGGTTTTTTATGACTTGGTCGTGTTCTTTCTGTCCTTTCAAAGCTTCTGCTCTTTTTTATTTTTAGGAGGATTTGATTTGAGCTTAAATTGTATATTGTTTATTTAGTTAGATTTTAATACATAGATTTGATTTGAGCTTAAATTGATGAAGCCTATAATAGATGCAACTTAGAAGCCAGTCTTCTCACATTCTATTTTTGAGAGGAAAATCAATGGCGGCTGAATTCATTTTTATCTATCACGTTATAATATCTAACATAATAAGACTAAATCAAGTATAAAATCATTTTAATACAATAATAATAATAATTTTAAAGTATAAAATTTAAATCTCAGTTCACATTTTAAATTTTAGGCTAATTTAAATTTTATAGTTTCAAATTGTTATAGTTACGCTAATTTAAATCTCAGTTCACATTTTAAATTTTAGGCATGGTGAAACATTTAAAGCCTATCAACTAAAAGATTTTTAGACTTTGGGAGCCAAATTGTTATAGTTGCGCTAGCTCAATGATACAGTTCAAACGAAGTAATTTTTGTTGAATATCTAAGTAATTTTTGTTAAAGTAATTTTTGTTGAATATCTGTGAGTGTAAGTATATAATTAAATAAGAAAAAAAAAATTACAAATTTATTGTCTTAATTAAAGATTTTTCTCGTTTTTTGAGATCTCTCCATTTCTTTCTTCAAATTTTCTCAGCAATTTTAACATTTTAACATTGGTAATTGGAATGAAACAATTCTAGCATGAATCATTGAGACCGTTTATTAATTAACTATTATGTTTTTTCTTTGATTTTAGTATTTGATCAATAAAATAGATTAATAATAAAGTTAATATCAAGAGAAGTATATGTTTTAGTGGTTAAAAACTTAATTCTATTATTTATAAATGATTAGTAACATGTTCTATATTTTTAGGATAGGATATTTATGTCTCATTCTCAATATATATGGCCATTTAGATTTGTAAGAAGACAATTTTCTATTGTTGTTTTATATGATATTATAATTACTAGATCACAAGGTCAATAATTAAAAAATGTTTCATTGTACTTAGTTATACTAGTGTTTAGTCATGACAATTTGGTATGTGGAAAATTTCACACTAAATAGTTATATTAATGTTTAGCCATGATCAATTTGTATGTGGAAAATTTCACGTTAAAAGATAAATCTGATTTGAAGATTTAATTACATAGTAAGGACAACAAACTTTTAAAGACAAAATTAATGTTATCTTCAAAGAATTTTTTCAAAACCTATAACAAACATGTATCTATTAAGTTTCACAATTAAACTATATATATATATATATATATATTGACAAATAATTTTATAAAATTTGAAAAAAAAGAAGTTTCTAAATTTTAATATACATTCAATTTTCACCAAATACAAAAGAAAAGTTGAAGAAGAATATTTTCATATGTCATTGGTAATGACAAAGACAATATTATTGATTTTTAATCAACTAGACAATAATTATAAGTTTTTTTTAATATTTAATTACCATTATTGTTGTTATACTTCTATTTTTTACATAATAAATAAATAAATTATTAAATAAAAAATAATTGAACCGGTGGTTATTTAGTTAATAATAATATAATTTAAATTTTATTCTTAAATTACTCATGAAAAAAAATTTGTAAGTGGTTATTATATTAATCAGTAGTTCAAGATCTTTTTTTCTTCCTACTCTTTCATTGTTTAGGTCTCTAAAGAGAAATCACCCTCAAGCCACACCTGACTTTAAGCCTATTTCACTTATTGGAAAATATCTATAAACTAATCTCAAAATTGTTGTCCTCAAGCCTTCTAAGTTTATACAGTGTGCTTGTGATCAAAGAGATTGTTGAATTATACTAAAAAAAGTTGTGTAGGGGTGCCTTATTCTGAATCTTGACTATGAAAAGAGTATGATTCTATAAGTTGGAGGTTTCTTATAATTATTAGATTGTGCTTTAATGAAGTGTGGTGGGGATGGATAAAGGTTCGCATGTGTAGTGGTTGTTAAATTCTCATTAATGACAACCTTATAAAGAAGTGATTTTATCAAAAGGATTGAGGAATGGGGGTACCCTTCCTCTTTCTAATTGTGGAGGATGCTTCAATGGTTTGAGGTGGAAATTTATTAATCTTGAAACTATTTATTATCTTTAAAAATACATTTGGTCACTTCTTAACCCTGAAAAAAAGCTAGAAATTTTCTTGATTTGACATACAATTGTATGATCCTTAAGACTAATGACAAATGATATTGTGATGAAAGAAGATAAATGTGTTGGGTTAGTTTGTTAGAGTTTATTAAGGTTTGATTTTCAGAAGGGTTTGTTGTGGAAAAGGAAGGTTTATTCTGAGATTGGAGTTTGAACCCCTCTTCTCTTGTTTACTCATATTAGATCTTGTTGAATGGGTTAGTTGGCTTTTTTCTTAGTTGTGGCATACATTGTAAAGTGTGTTCTCTGTTGTTATTCATGTATGGCAATTTGGTATACATTGCACCAACAAGTTTATACATTATTATTAGTGAAACACAAACCTATAAGTGCATGTGTATATACTGACGATAAAAAAAAATTTAAAAATGAAATATTATGACAATTATTAAAATAAAATTTATATTAAAATTATAAAAATAAATATTTTTATTAAATTTTATAATTATAATTTCAATTTACAAAAATTGCTATTATTATGGGTAATTTTTTTACTGATAATAAAACAAAAAAAAATTAGTTATGTTAATAAGAATAAAGTCCACTGAATATGTAATAAAAATATTGTAAAAAAGATCTACATTATTAATTGTTACAAATATTCACAGTTTCATCTTTACTTAAAAACATACTATCATGTACTTTTAGTGAGGGACATTACTAAACACATTAAAAAAAAAATAATGGCTGTCAATTACAATGTTAAGAAATTCTTGGAGGTGTTTGACATAATAATATCTTTGTGCGTCCTTCTAAGTTGGCTTAACTTGAAGGTTATGGTAATTGTATCATCGGATGACTTCTAAATATACATAATTCTAATATGATTATAAAATATTAATGGTTAAAATTAAAATTAATTCATATATTAATAATGTAAAAATTGGATTTATTAAATTTTGGGCGCAATAAATAAATAATGTTTAACAAATTAATTATTGATTTAATTAGAAGCTAAATTTAATCAATTCAAATTCGATTAAATTTAATTTTTCGAATCGGATTGATCCAATCCCATTTAAATAAACAAAATGGATAAATATAATGAATCACAAAAATCATTGCAGAACGAACATTTCCACAAAAGTTTGACATTCGCATTTAAAGATATTTATACTTCCCACAAATATTTTGTTTGGACATTATGAAGAAAGAAAAATATTGAAGTAAAAAAGTTAAACCGTTTATATGAGCGGAAGAAGAGTAAAAATATAAAATAATTTTATTTATTATTTTAATACTATTTTTAATTGTTTATTATTGTTATTATTCAAATAACCCCTTAAAACACATTTTCCAGCAATGTCAGATCTTTGTCCACCTCTTTTGTGTTCTTGCTTTGTTTTTATTCTTCTTTCTCTCTCATTGCGGAAGAAGTTGCTCTAATCCTGGCTTTTCCATGCCAATCAGCTCAAGCAAAGCAGGGGATATCCTTTCTCATCCTAACTTTCCATCTTTGTAACAGAGGAGATGCGGAAGCAAACAAGCTCTGAGGTTTGGTGTATACATCAATTTTATTTTTTTTTCCAAAATTCTGAAACCAAGAGTGTTCATTCTTTATCTGTTTCTCACTTTTGTTATAAAGATTAAGGATTTTACATAGGAGCAAACAGAGTAGCTAAGCCTTGATCCACTGTTATTTGAAGTTTATCATAGGTCATCAAACCCTTCTGCTCGCACTGGTACGATCCTTTACCCCTTGCCAGAACCTCACCATCTGCATCTATGATCCCTTCCTTCTGCTGGTCCCCCAAGCGCGGCCCAGGTTCCAAGACCAAGACTTTCACCTATACTTTGTTGCAAAAAGATATAGAAAGTAACAAATCTTGTCGTGCAAATAAATCGCTGCAGGAAAAGTATTACAGTAGGGATGACCACACCTTTAGGTACATGACATGTGGCGATTTTACATGACCTCCATTATTCAAATCTGACATCAATGACAACAATGGTAATTTGTGGCAATTCTTCATAATGATCAAGTCCAGATAACCATCTGAGAACTGCATTTAACAAATTAGATTAACAAAAGACTTGTCAAGTTCATGGCTGTATGCAACTATATAACCAATAAAATAGGTAAGGTGTCCAACGATAGAGGGAGAAAATTTGTGGTGTGGAGTCAACTAGCATTTATGTGAATGATGGCAACAATTGGGGTGTCTCTATGATCTATTCTGCGCGATGCTTATAATGAACATAAATGTCTAATAGTCATTAAAATGAAGCAAATTAATATAGCCATTCCTCATTTAGTTGTATATTAGCCTCCATGGGACCAGTTCAGCTACTAATTTATATGGATTCATCTTCTAATTTTTTTTTAATGCTGCCAAAACTGTCATGTTAGCGATATGAATCAGTTCTTGCTATGACATCACGCATCAGGTGAAACAGTATAAGAGAGTAATGGTATACAAAAAAAACTTTTACGCACACAACCTACCTCTGCATTTGGTGCAGCCTTGGTGTTTTCAGCACCCCAAGGCACATTATGAAGCCAGACAGAAATAAATGGTCCATTTAAAACCCTCCAACTCAGATTCTCCAAGTCAATTTCAGGTCCCTGATAACCTAGTCTTTTTAACTTCACTGGTTCCCCATCAATTAGATCACTAATGATGCGTTTGCTAGTAGAACTGCCAGGATAACTTATGCTCTCCCCGTAAGCTTCAAATCCAGGTGCAGGCACAAAATAAAGACGTCCTTCATAATGCCTCAAATGAATGATTCGAGTGAGAGCCTAAAACAATAGTAATGCAAAGAAAATAACAAATAACTTCAGTCCTTTTAAGTCAAAGAAATTGCTGTATAACAATGAGAACATGTCACCAAACTAGACTGCCACTGAAGTGTGGGTCAGTACTAGCTAATATACACAACTCTGGCGCAAGAAATCAAGAGACAATTTTAATTCGGTACTTTGGCTTCTAAGTAAACACAAATAACTTTTTTGTAAACCTTATAGGATAGGTGACCAATAGTTTGATGATTAACGGCATTTTGATTTATGTTTTTTGCCTTCAACTAAAGTATAAGAAGATAACTGATGCAACAATAATTCATCTAAAAAGACAGAAACTAAAGAAAAAACAACATAAACTAACGTAATTATTACATGACTTACATAAAAATCTATTCGGGCACTTCCCATCCACCTATACTTTTCAGACTCGATATCAATATCAGCCACCAGACCTGAAATAAAGGTATCAAATGTTACATCGAATATCATGGCCACAACCAGATGATTCTGCACAACCACCTCTGTTTCAAAATCCAATATATGGTGACGTTAATTTTTAATTACCCCATGCAAGCATCAAGACACTGAAAAATACGGTTTCCCCTTGTCTGATGGTGGCCACATCAAGGGATCGCTTACGGCCTGACAGCATTAAATACAAAGTAAATACTTTACATCAACACAGTGAAAAAATCATACATACGGTCACATTTGTTACAAGTTGGAGACCTCTTATAATGGCAAGAACAGCATTGGTTATTGTACAAGGATCACCCACTGAATCGAGAAGAGACTTTGCCATGCCATTCCCCGTACCTTCATTCATTTTATACGAACGTACATGACGAAAGAGATAATTAGAAGATTAACATCACAAAATTTATTGACTAAATTCATTAAAGAAAAAGGAATAAAACCTGCTGGAACTACTCCAAGGGGTATCTTTATTGCAGTGTCCCAGTCCTCCCTCTGAAGCAGTCCATTTACAACCTACTAAAAATGCGTGACGTTAGTAAGATAAGTAAAGAGAAACCTAGACAACCACGTGTACGAAAGAAACTCCAAACAATCATTAGTTCACACAGCCATTAGCACAATCATAATGGTAGTACTTGGTACGAACTGTAACCAATTAACAACAATAATTTCAGTGAACTAACCTCAACCAAAATCCCATCTCCACTGACACAAACTATCCCATCGTATTTGGAAAAATCAAGTGACTGAACAACTTGCTTTGCATGGAGCTGATGCTTGGTTTCTGATAAATAATAACAAAAAAATAATTCGAACTTATAGATATTACTATATTTTTTTTATGTTGTAAACTATGATAGAATGCATTAATAATAATATTTTTTAAAAAGTAATTTTTATTATTCACAGTATAAAAATCTCTAGACTTATAAACATTAAACTAATAATACATATAATAACATTTAATTATTTATTTGGATTTTATACCCACAACAAAAAATTTTACATTTTAGTTTTTATGTGTATTGCATGAATACGGGTATGATACCGGTACTTAGTGATACAACATTTCCAAAAAATTCAGGAGAGGGCACGTCAATATAACCAATATAAATATGATTAAATTTAATAAAAGATGAAAACATAAATAAATAATGCAAAATGAAATTAAATCCTTGAATAGGCTTCAATGTCAGTATAGTTCCTTATCTTCTCCATCAGTCAAAAGAATTAACTTCAAATCTAGTCATCACGAGAAGATTAGAAACTTTCAAAGATTTCTTACCCTTTCAAGTATATCCTATTTATCCCCACCAATATCCCACATTTTGTTTTCACACTCTCTATAACTATTACAATTCCTTGAGGGGAGATAGATATTTGTGTGTGTGAGTGTGTGTATATATAAATATATTAAATTTTTGGTCTCTTTTAAGATTTTAGGAATATTAACGTTTCATTGGTCTTAATAGACTGTTATCATCAATCACACCTTTTTTTTTTTTTATAATAACAATAATGGTAAAAGAAAGAAACTAAGGAAAAGATCAAAACCTTGAACAGTGAGATGGACTTGTGCGTCTTCCAAAAGAGGTTTAACTTGATCTCGAAAAATTTTGGCAGCAGATTTTCTTCCTCCAAAAGGATTGACAAAAACAAAGAGTCTCTTAGGGCGTCCTGTTCCATTCAAAATCAGAATCCGCACCACAAAATTAATCACACAAGCCACCGAAAAAGCTTCGAATTAGTTACCAAGGGAATCGATGAATTCTTTAAGCTTGCTGCACCAGAGCCTGTGCGATTCCTCCGACGATGGCCGAAAGACGACGTCGTTTCGGACCAATTTTCCTCTGTTCCCGCAACCACAGCATCCATCTGCGCCCTCCACCACGGTTTTCAGCCTAATGTTCAAACCATCGGTGTCGAACCCGATAACCTCTTTTTCGATGGTCAAATTCCGTTTACCTCCCTCCGGCCACCACAGCCTCCCATCGGCGAGCAGGGACAGCTGCGTCACAGTTCCGTTAACGTTGACCCGATCGGAGATTACGGCGGCGGGTCGGTCCATTTCCTGCGAGAACCGGTTTGATTGCTAATTAAACGTTCAGACCAAAAGGTCAAAGAATAATGGTAATGACTTCACTTAGGAGGAACACAATTGATTAATTTATTGATTTCTTTTTCTCAACCTTATCAATCAAATTTTAAATATGTAATAAAAGCCTTGATTTTTAAAATTAGATAAGTAACGTCTCTTAACTAATAAACTCATTTTTTAATATATTTATACACACTTCAATAATAAGTATTTGGTAATGCGTCTTATATTTAGAATAATTTATTTTGGAAATTAATTAGTCTATTTTTTTATTTTCTTACAATTTTTTTCACCACCTTTTAAAAGTTGTTCCTAAACATTTTCGCAAAAGTTTTAAATGAAATTGACATAAATATACATACTTCAAGAACAAGTATTAACGCGTAGAAAGGAGTTTATGTTTGGATTAATCTATTTTTGAAATTAACAAAATAAAAATTGGTCTAAACGTTTTTTGCTTTTTTTGAACTCGATCGCCTTTGAAAGCTGTTCATGAACATGGACTAATATCATTTCACAAATGAGCTATATAAAAAACTACTCAATAAACTCAAGCTTTATTTTATTTGGCATAAATAATTTGTCATAGTTAATAATTTATAGTTCTTTTATAAAAGTGTGATTTTAATATTTATATGTTTTTGCAAGTGTAATATAATCTCTATGCTTTTACTTTTAAATATGAATCATTCCTTCCAATTTAAAATATATTAATTGAATTTTGAACATACTTTGCAGGAGATGAGACAAAAAAAAATCATATTGATTCTTTTATAATTAATGTAAGTATTTGTGATGATTTATTTCTCTTTACTTGAGAAGAAAACGATCAAAAGTTGGTGGGTCAACTCTCTGAATTTTTGACATAAAATCATGTGAAATGTTTGGAAAGACAATATGGCATATGTAATTTCTGATTTTATCTTTTTGCTTTTGGGTAGGTGAGGAGTTATTACAATGTCATTTATCACATTGTCAATTTTGTACTTGTGAAATTTTTTTGAAGAAGTCCATGACTTGCATGATAAAACTTCTTCATTGAATTTTGGAATAATCCATTATATGTCAGCACCAAAACTTATACATCAATAACATATCAACCTCTTTTTCCATCTCATTATCATATTAAAAACAAATAATTAGATATATATATATATATATTAAATAATGTAAATGTTTTCATTATTGATTTATCTAAAACGTATATATCAGGCCATCAGAGACTTCTTTTCACATTGGTATGCGATCCTTTTCCCGTCTGCAAGAACCTTACCCTCTGCATGGTCCTTTCCTTCTCTTTCTCCAGGGTCAGGTTTCTAAGATCAAAACTTCACCCATAATTTTTTTTTTTTTGAGATACAGAAAATAACAAATCTTTTATGAAAATATTTCAAATAAAAAAAAACATTGCACTGAAGGACATTGATGACCATACCTTCTCAGTAGATGACATGTTACCTCCATCATTCACATACTTGTAACAATTGATATGTTCGTATAATATAAAATTTAAGAATCTTTTCTTAAATTGTTGATAAAAAATATTTTATAAATAAATAAACAAAAACTTATTAATATGTATATTTTATAAAATTTTTGTAACAAAAGTTTCATAAATATATTTTAAAAGTATTGTGCCATAATAAAATAAAATAAAAAGAAAATTAACACGACTTTTGGATTGAAAGAGGACATTAACTTGAGTGAAAGGTTTCAATTTAATGATCAGATTAAAATAATATAGAAACGGTAAACATTAAAACTAATTAATGAAATAAAAACATATTTGCCATTTCTAACTAAATAGTTTATGTTTTATTCTAGCTGCAAGAGCGCTGGTCAATTTATTTCTTCAGCCTCTCGTGAGTTAAGTTGATACGTGTTGGAACCTCAAAAAGTTGAACGCTGAGAAAAATAAATAAAAATAAGATGGGATAGAATTTGGATAAAAGCATTAAAATGGTATAATTTTTTTTATATATTAAAGAAAGTGGTGTAAATTTCTTTTATCAAAATAGATAAATCATGTTACTAAAAAAATAAAAATGGTAGACCCATGATAAGATTTTAACATTTTTATAATTTTTAATTATTTTAAACGGTTACAATTTAATTTCATTTTTTGTCTTAATTTTATTTTTAGTTTTTTTTTGTTTATTTAATTATTCTAAACATTACGGAGGTTATAATTTAATTTCATTTTCAGTTTTTTGATTATTTTAAACGTGAAGAGGTTACAACTTGATTTAATTTTCAGTTTTTTTTATTTTTTTAATTATTTTAGGTTACTTCTTAATTTTATTTTCAATTTTTTCCATTTTTTCTTAATTGTTTTACATGTTAGGAGGTTATAACTTTATTTTTAAATTTAGAATACTTAAACTGAAATTTTGATTAAATTAACTTTTACTTAAAAAATGTTGTTATTATCATAAACTTTTATTTTATCACTTTTGAGAAAAAGTTGCACCATTTTGATGTTTTTACCTAAAATGTGAGTGCCTCCATATATCTATTCTGCATGGTGGTGCTTCTTTTGAACTGTAGTCTTTTATCTGCAACACTGCCATGTTACTATGTTAGCACTAAGAAACACTTCTTACTACAACAAAAAGGTGAACAGAATGAGAGAGCAATTATATACATAAATTCTTACACATATAATATAACAAACCTTTGTGTCTAGCTGGTGTTTTCAACAGTCCAAGATAATGAATGCCACATAAATACCCTATATTACAATTTCAGTTTCCTCATCAATTACATAATTATTGCTGCCTTTACAACTTCAGTTATAGGTCCTTGAATTGCTAGACATTTATTTAGGACTCTTATTATAACAATGCATATTGGTCTTCAAAGCAAAGCCTCCATAAAATGGAGTAATTCTCTGAAGTAAACAATGGCACATTGCTACTAGTCATGACATGATTTCAACTTTTGTAGAAAAGTGATAAAGAAATTCTTTTCTGGATTTTCGAAGAAATAAGAGAATGTCTTAAACAATGTAAAAAAAAAATAAATCACGTGATAGAGTTATGATTATGTGTTAAAATAAATATGCAAGCTAAGGAATAAATTCAGTTGTAAAAATTAGTAATCTTTTAAAGTATCTTAATGATCAAGATATGAAACTTTCTTTTGAAATATATCTATGGTGGAATCGTCATTGGATCTCAGTGTTTGTTACAGTAAGAATATATACAGACTGGAATGCAAACTTAGATAAATTTTTGTTTACTTTTATTCTATTAAATTAACTTTAATTATAAATTAAAAAATAAAAGTATTTTAAAACTGGCTTTAATTTTTTTTAAATATCAACTTAACTTTTATTTGTTTAAAATAGTTAAATCACTTTTATGCAATCAAAAATTTATGATATAATATAAAACTGTTTTAGAAATAATTTAAAAATTCGATCAAATCAATTTGATTTTATACTGATGTTGTCAACAGTGAGTGATATTTTTATGGATTAGGAGAGGTCTTATTCAGGCTTCTATACATTAAGAAATTTTACCATTAATTAATTTGCAGAATCTTGGAATAAAGTTATTCGAACCAATAGTCAGTGTTTAAAGAAATTGTTTTTTAAAAAACACTAAAAAACTGTTTAGGAAATAAATAAATACTGCGTCAATGGTGCCTAAATATAATAAAACTAATTTTGCATTGTGTTTTATATATACGGAAACAATAAATCAAAATGCTTCATTCATGCTTGGACCTAACTCATTGCCCTTCCTATTTTGTTTACATCACTGTAGCCGATTTTTTGTTACCCATGATTTGTGCTCATCCAAATTATTCACTTCACGCTGCACTAAATTTAGTGCTTATCTTTGTTTTCTAATGAAAACTATTTTAAATTTGCTCAAAAATATTTCAGCTGATTTAATTGTTATTGCTTGAAATAAAATTGCGCAAATTAATGATTCTTTTCAAAAAGTAATTGCAGGTGTATTGAACGGAAACAATTTTAATCTATGTACAAATGAAGTTCAGCTAATTCTCAGTATATATTTTGCTTATTTCACGCTGCAACATATTTGAGGTTATTCTTGGTCTCTGTTTTTCTTCATGAAACAATTCAAAATTAAATCAAATTAATTGCAGATTCATCTATAAAGTTATATGATTATTTTGTTCACGCTGGAAATAGTTGGGCTGAAATTTTCCTTTTAAATCTTTAGATTACATTCTGTGGGGATAACTCTAACGTCTTTTATTAATATATAAGTGAATCATAATAGAAAATAGAAAGATAAAGAAAGAAAATTCCTATATTTATAAAACACAAACACAATCTTAGTTCTAATGACAAGGTATAAAGAGTACTCTAAACACATATACATCCGACAATAAAATATATGGGAAAAGTTAATTCATAACTTATATCGTTTAAGAATTTATTCTTCAATTATTTAAAACTTGAATAGACAAAAAAAAATTATGATAAATGATAGAATAAACCAAATGGATGAAATAATACATAAGTTTAACTAAATAATAAGATTAGTCTAAATTAATGTTTTATTATATATCAATATGAAATATTTTACATCATACTTACAACATTAAACTCTTGATACAAACTATATAATATTTTTGTCTATCTTAATAAGTTAGAAGTTAAAACTTTAAACATGTTACTTATTTTCTCTTCCTATTCTCACTACACCCTACTGACCATTAGGCTATGGTAGTCATGATTGAACGGAGCTACTTCTTGTAGAGTCTTTTGTTACTTTAGTTATATTATATTTCTTTTAAATGCTAAGTGTACTATTTATTGGTATGAGTTTTTTCTATGTTTTCAAAAGATTAAGTTAAACTATCATCCGTTAAAATAATTAAATTCTATATCTTCATTCATGTGTGGATGAAATACTTGATGAAATACTTATAACATGATTATATGAAGTTGGAGACAAATATACTAAATATAAAAATAATATATAATAATATTTTATCCTTTATATACACCCACCTAATGATCCTAACACTACCAGTACAATGAAAAAATTATATAAAATTAATCAATCATATCAAAACTACATTATTTAATTCCTTATAAAAAAA
>Ga0099825_1001552_pt1 | contig 29527 bp, 12 predicted proteins | sample SiratroredBW_FD_76838 | JGI IMG/M metagenome (GOLD analysis project Ga0099825, IMG submission 76838) | Root nodule microbial communities of legume samples collected from California, USA - Siratro red BW | ecosystem: Host-associated > Plants > Roots > Nodule | place: USA: California | collected...
ATTATCTACACACCATGATGACCCAAATACAAAACTCATTCAGATTCAATACCATTCACAATCAAATTAAACTTTCGTAGCACAGACCAATATAAAACAGATTAAGATGAAGGATAAAGATAAGATGTTGCAGTGTTCACAAAGTGATTCATTGACTAAATGCATACCTGTTGAAGGCAACAGTGAATTTTCTTCACCCGTCTTTCACTCTCCTCTATCCGAAAATGCTCTCCTTCTCTTCAATTTTTCCAAAACTCCTCTTACTCTTTTTCCTTTTGCTCTGCTTTTCCCCCCTTTTCAGCGAATGCCCCCTCCTCCTTTTTATCAATTCTCTCTCCCCTCCAACTAATTTCCGTTTTCTTTTTCTCTCTCTGCCATGTGCCAACCCATTCCATTCACCAATCCTCTCCATTCCTAACTTGCCACGTGGCGAGTAAAACTCTCCACTCCTAGCTTGCCACGTGGCAAGCATTATCTGATTTTATTATTTTTTTAATTCTTTAATTATTTTTAAATATTCACTTAGCTTTTAATTATTTTTAAATGCTCTTTATTTTACTTATTTATTTTATTTTGATTAAAGCACCCACAAAATTAAACGGTATATTTTTACCCGGACAAAATCGGGTATTGACAATAATTTTTCATCATCCGGCTCGAGCACTAATCAAAGCTTTCAACTGTATCTATAGAAAAAAATAAAAAAAAATGTATGTGTTATCCACACATAAATGAAGATTCTAAATAAAAAAATAACCTCGATAGGATGAAATAGGATGAATTGAGACGGTATTTTGTAAGTACATAATTATCTTGAATAAATTCACTATTTCTTTCTTTTTCGATCGCCTGGAAAGAGCAAGATGTTTCTTTTGTTCTTTTTTCAACAATTTCTGATCTCTAGTAGACCTTTTCACTGAAGATTAGAGTTGCGGGTTATAGAAACCGCAAGTCATTTGATTTGGACGTATACTTATGGTTTGTACAATTTGCAAAGCATTCAAAAAATTGAACGACTTGCGATTTGTACAATCTGCAAGTAATTTGATTTTTCGAATTACTTGCGGATTTTACAATCTGTAAAAAACAAAAAAATCGAATTGAAGTACCTGACGACAACAAAACCTTCAACACCTTCCGTCAATCATCGACGTCACTTCGTCAGTCAAAAATCGTCGCAACCACTACCACTCCACAGCAACCACGAGTTCTGCTACCGCTGTTGTGCGTAACCTTCCCCTTCCATTTCAAATCGTGAAATGCAAGAACCCTACTTTTGCAACATGAAGGGTATTTTTGTCATTTCGTTATATCTAAATTCGGAATTTCAAAAATTATGGAGGTGTAGGAAGAGGCTATGGAGGTGCATGAAGGAGCCTACTTTTGTAAGTATGGGTTTAACCCATTTCTTCCTTTTTGATTTGGTATAGTTTTAAATGACATTAACTAGCGTGATTGAATTAATTGAGTGAAATGAATTAATTGGTAACAAGTGACATGACGAGCAGTGCATAGCCTATGTTAAAAAAATTTGGTACAATTTGATTAAGCAGAAAGAATGAATGGTATTGGATTGGTGAATGAGTAACAAAAGTTGTGTGGTTTTGCGTGATGGGCTTAGCCCATTTTCTTTTCTTTGGATTTGGGAGCTAATTAACGTGAAAAGTTGAATGAATTGAAAGAAACAACAAGGAGGTGTTGGATGGGTGTTTGGGCTTAGCCCTAATTTCTTCCTGCACCCCTACATTTGTTTCCTGCACCCCATCAATTTTTCTTAATTCCACAAATGCCCTGACCATTAGGTTGTGTGGTTTTGTAAAGGTGCAGAAGATTGGTGCTGGGTGACGGAATAGGAGTTACCAACAACAACAGCTACAAAGGATGATGACAGACAAGTTGTGCGACAATGGAGGAGCAGTGGATGAGCAACGGAGAAATACATTACAACACAAAATGTCCTTTTACAAAAAAAGTTTGTTTGTAAGGCTTATGAAAAACATTTTCTATAGTAGGAGAAATGTCTTATGAAAAACGTTTTCCGTAAGAAAATTTTATTGTTATGAAAAACGTTTTTCATAGTAGGAGAAGTGTCTTATGGAAAATGTTTTCCATAAGACACTTCTCGTATTATGGAAAATATTTTCCATAGGACACTTCTCCTACTATGGAAAATGTTTTTCATAAGCCTTACAGACAAGTTTTTCCATAAAAGGCTTATGGAAATAGTTTTCAATAATGAAGGAAATTTTTGAAAAAAAATTACATTGCGGAAAATATTTTCCAAAAATCTTACAGAAAATGATTTCTGCAATTCAAAAACAAATCTCACCCCTCTCGTTGCACCTTACACCAGATAAATTTTCAATGCTTCACGAAATCAAACCAATACCAAAAGAAAACAACCGAACCAAATCAAACAAATCCCTCTCCAAATGCTTCACTAATGGTTCACGAAAATTTTCAATAAAAAACGAAGTCTTACCTCTCAAGATCTGTGCTGCAATGTGTTTTACCATAGCTCCTCCACCACTTCTCTGTCGTCGCACCGATCCTCTGTCGTCACCTTTCTTAGCCATCGTCATTGGTAGCTCTTTCGCCTCACCCAACACCACTGCACTTTCACAAAACCACACAACCTAATGTCTTCCTTTCAATATTCTAGGTAGCACATTTGTGGAATTAAGAAAGTTTGATGGGGTGCAGAAAGCAAATGTGGGGTTGAAGGAAGCAATTGCCATATAAGAGCAATTGAAGTACATATTCGAGCATGGGGTTGTATTGAGTTTAGCCTTTTTGGATATTTAAATTAATAAAAAAAAGGGAGTGAGATGATTTAATTGGTCTCAAGTGACATTTCGGGCATGGTTCAAGTGTTTTCTTTAGCTTTGAAGGGTGGAGCGTAATTGAGTAATTTGGAAGTGCAAGGAGCACGCCACTTCAATAGGTTTGACTGTTTGGTTCCTTTTGGATATATCTAAAAATAATAATTACAATTTGGTTCCTTTCGGATATATCTAAAATATTAATTAATAAAAAAAAAGATAGTGCAAGGGTTTGGATGTTGGAGCTCTTTTTAAATTGGGATTATTAACTTAATTGCACTTCTGATGTTTCCATATACACTCCACTTTTTTTCATATTCCATTTGTAAAAAAAAAAGAAAAGAAAGAATTTGGGTCCTTTTGATATGCTTTGCTTTTTTTTTTTCTCTCGCATCAACATCATTGTACCATGGGACTCACTTGTTTTGTTATATTTGACACCTAATATTTCTATCAATCAGTTTGTATTTTTTTAAAAGAAAATACACTATCATCGCAATTAATTTTGTGTTTATTTTTCTCAATTTGATCTCATTTCTTTAATCTTTTCTAAATCTAAATTTTGTAAGAACTTTAAAAAAATATAAGTGAGTAATTTTTTTTCTTTCTTCTTTTGGACTTATTTTAAAATAAATTTGATTCAATCACAAATAGTCGTACGCGTCATGCGGATTTTAATTTAAAAATATTTTGTTTAGATAACCAAATGATTGTATGTCTTAAGCGATATCTAATACGAAATTTTCCAAAAATAATAAAAAGTATAAAATTTAAAAAAAAAAGTTAATTTTCCAACAACCAAGCAATTTTCAAGTTAGAACTATGTGTGCCATAATTTTTCATCATGAATGGAAATACGTAGGAACAATATCAATCGTTGTCGGACCCTTTATTTTAAAAATTATTATTTTTGTTCTTGCTCGCTTTTCTTTTGTTATTTTGGAGAAAAGTAAACATTTTCAAACCAACACTCCTTTTTAATCATTCGATTAAAGGTCTCGTCTTAGGACGGGCTCTGGGGGTGCTAATACATTTCCCACACGTAACCGACTCCCGTACCTAGATCCGATTTCACAGACTTGTTTTATCCAATTTTGATTTTTTCATAATAAAATATGGTGGCGACTCCTCTCTCTAATTTTTAAATTAATTTTTTTAATTTTTCTTTTCGGATCGTCATCCTGCCATCATGATAGAGGTAGTGACACGTATGATGACCAAATTGTGGGATTCATCGACTTGTATACGAAGTTCAAATAGGGAAGACTTCAGAGCAAAACCATCAAAATTCAATACATTCCATGAACGCAAATACATTGTACAATGTCTTCCTAAGATGACTCTTCTTGAAGCAACTCGGAGCTATAATTACCCAACCTCGAGCTCTTTCACGAATTGAGCATGTTTGCTCATATGAGCTCCATAGTATTAGATTAGGAATGGTTACCCAATCGTGAGCTCTTTGGGGAATTCAATGCATTTGCTCATCCGAGCTTTATGACATTTTAATTGGTAAATGGTTACCCAATTGAGCATGTTTGCTCATCTGAACTCTGTAGTATTTTGATTGGAATGGTTACCCAACCTTGTGTTGTTCGGTGAATTGAGCGTGTTTACTCATCCGAGCTCTATGATAAGGATAAATCAAGAAATGAAAGAAATATATAATGAATAATAATTTTATTCCACATGCATGCCTCATTAAAACCTTGCTTGACAAAACTCTCGTTAGGAAAAAATCTAAATCAAGAAAAGAGTACATGTACTGATGTTTAAATAACTGTAATACATTTTTATATGGGTAACATTCCATGTCCTCGACAGAAGACTTCATGGCCATGTGAGATGTAGAGACAACGGCCCCAAGCCTATTTAACGTCTTTCTCTCAATGATGACGTTTTAAGAAGTCTTCGCTTCATCCAAAATGTATCGGACGTTAGGGTCCTGTATGACTTGCCTATGCCAAATGTTGTCACCAGGTCAACATAGTCTAGTGTGAACACGATATCCAACGAATGAGCATGCTTCGGTGCTGGTAGTCGGACCAACTAAGCTTTATGAGCATGCTTCGGTTACATAATGTGAATTATGAATGTACGTGGTCTGCAGTAGATATAATATACAACCATATACGTAAATAGTTTGTGTACCTACCCCGAATCAGTTCCAGGTTTGTCCGTTTCATCGCAGGCTTAACCCACTGACAATCAGAATTAAATAACGTATATCCTAATTGATACTGATTGATCCGAAAATGATAATTCGTGATCCTAAACTCCTTAAGAACAATTATGATCAAATATCATGTCATTATCAGGCAATATTCGGTCTTTAATGACAAGGCCCTATAAATACAACTCAGGTCTACAGGAAGTACTATCTGATCCTTACACAATTATACCTTTTTCCTTCATACCTAAACACCCTTACTGACTTGAGCGACGGAGAGTCTTCTGCAGGTTGGCCTTCATTCGGTCCAGAAGGCAGGAAGTAACGTCATAGACTGATATCGACACGGGAGACGACTCAGACTCAGGTCGGGTAAGAACATTTGGCGCCCACCGTGGCGCCCTGGTAAAACTAATCCCAAGACCACATTTACCTTTTCTTTGCACGGATGAACCCAACCACATTGGAAACCCTCCAGGGGGTCGTCCAGCAAAGCGTAGAGGCTGTCAAGGCCGCCCTCCGGGAGACCGAGACCAAGGTCCAGATCACGTTGCAGGCCGCCCTCCAGGAGAATGAAACCCAGGTGCAAAACACCTTGCAGGAAGCGCAAGACAGGATCGACGCCCGGATCCGAAACCAGCAGAGGCATCATGATGAAGATATGCGTGCCCTTTATGATCGCATGACCACCTTCCGTGGAGAAGGGGGACAGTCATCTCGGAGTCCTCATCCAAATCCCTCAACACAGTGGAACGGGGAAACGTCTGAGGGAAGTTCTGATGAGTCGTCAGGGAGCAGGGTGCCGACAAGAAGTCGGCCGACAAAACGTACTCGGTCATTGACGACCAGAAGCCAGGCGACGGAACATGCCCGTTCGTTACGAACAGGACGGACACGGGAGACCAGCAGGCGTCATTCACAACACCACCACAGTACCCCATTCGACGAAATTCCTCCCCCACCACTAGGGGACGAGTTGAGGGAACACATTAGTGGCTTCCATCCCTTCACGGCAGAGGTAATGATGGCACGACTTCCCTCAAGATGGCAATGGCCGCACATGGATACCTACGATGAGACCATGGACCCCAGTACACACGTTAAGTCCTACATGACACAGGCAAACCTCTTTTCTGTAGATGGGCGAGTCCATTGCCGACTGTTTCCGACAATACTTCGAGGACCTGCATTGGATTTGTATTACTCCTTACCTTCTAATTCAATTAATTCTTTCGAAATGCTCTGTGCCAGGTTCACTGCTAGGTTTGCGGACAGTAAACCGGCATCAACTTCTTCGGCTTCACTCCAGAACGTGGTCCAAGGGGACAATGAGAGCCTTCGGCATTACATGACTCGATTCACTCGAGCAACACTGTCAATCCTTGATTTGCACCCAGCTGTAGCCAGACACTCGCTCCTTGTCGGGCTAAAGCCGGGCCCGTTCCTTGAATCACTCTATGCGGACCCACCACCCAACATGGACAGCCTGAGAACGAGGGCCACCAGGTACATGAGCATCGAGAAAAATACGAAGGCACGGAAGCGACGTCCCCAATCCATAACCGAGGGCCAACGATCCCAAAAACGTGTCAGGCCGGGACGCTTCGACCGATATACCTCCCTGAACACCACGCGAGAGGCAGTACTACAAGAAACATGTTCCCTGGACCTTATCCGACTCCCACGACCGGGTCGGTCTCAGCCCGGGGCCGACCCCACACTCCGATGCAGCTACCATCAGAATATCGAACACAGCACCGAAGATTACACCAAGGTCAGGGACCTCATTGAAGAACTCATTCAATCTGGCGCCTTAGCCCACTTCGTTTAGAGGGGACGCCAGCTCCGTGAGGGTCCGAGAGATTTCGATACCCGTGGAGGAAGAGGCGGTGGACGAGGTCGAGGCAGGGGCCAGGGACGTTACGGTCCCGAAGAAGAAAGAGCGAAAGATCAAAGAGCCGAAGACAGAGAGACACGCCAGGACCCCAATTCGACGACAAGATCTATCAACATGGTGGAGATCCAATTTGGCACAGTGGTAATGATAGCGGACGACTTTGCTGGCGGGGGTTCGTCTAGCTCTTCTCGAAAGCGACACTACAGGAACATCAATTCGGTTAGTTATCTACCACCCCATTCGCAACCCACCATCACCTTCTCGGATTCAGACTTCTTAATCAATGACCCAAACCAAGATGACCCAATGGTGGTGACAGCGACGATAGCCAATTGGAGGGTACATAAAGTCCTTATTGACCAATGGAGCTCAATGGATGTACTTTATTGGCCAACCTTCAAAAAGCTCAAAATACCCGAGTCCACCAGCCAGGCATACTCTGAGCCCCTTCTCGGCTTTGCAGGGCAAAAAGTGCATTCTCGGGGGTTCATTGATTTGCTAACAACCTTTGGAAGGGGACACGCCTACAGAACGCTAACGGTCCGCTACATCCTGGTAGATGCTGATACAGCTTACAATGTGTTGATCGGTCGGAGAACGCTGAATCAGGTTGGAGCAGTCGTCTCCACTCCCCATATGGCCATGAAGTTCCCCGCGTCAAATGGAGAGATAATTACGGTGAAGGCTGACCCGAAGGAGGCAAGACAATGCTATATGCAAAGCCTCAGGGTTGTTCCTTACACCCTGAGGACCACGAACGAAGGACAGGTGGCCCAGGTCGTAGCAAAGCCATCGCCAGACAAAACCAAATGTAACAACGTGGAGTCGGCACCAATATCCGATTCCACGAGTAAAAGCCAGGAGTACGAAGAGATTGACCTGGATCTAAGAGCGGAGTTTGAAGAAAACCGGCCCACCTTTGATGAACCTTTGACGACAATCACAGTAGGAGCGGACCGACTCCATACCACGAGGATTGGACTCGCCTCAAGTCAAGAAGTCAGGGAAGAGTTAGAACGAGTTCTGCTAGCCAACGCAGATCTCTTCGCCTGGAGCCCCGAAGACATGTCGGGGATAGATCCGGACTTCATGTGCCACCGGCTAGCACTTTTACCACAGGTGAAACCGGTCCCACAGCGGAAGAGAAAGATGGGGGAGAAACGACGCACCGCGATAGAATCGGAGGTATCCCAATTTGCCAGGGTAGGATTCATTAGAAAAGTCATCTATACCACCTGGCTCGCCAACGTGGTCATGGTGAAGAAGGGCAGCAGTAAGTGGCGGATATGTGTCGACTACACTGACTTAAATAAAGCCTGCTCCAAGGACACGTACCTTTTACCAAATATCGACCGGTTGGTAGACGGGACGTCGGGACACAAGATGTTGAGTTTTCTCGATGCTTACTCGGGATACAACCAGATATGGATGTACCCTCCGGATGAGGAGGCAAAGACATTCATGACAGAACAGTCCAATTTCTGCTATCGGGTAATGTCATTCGGGCTCAAGAACGTGGGTGTCACGTACCAACGCCTGATGGATAAAATCTTTAATGACTTACTGGGGAAGACCATGGAGGTCTACGTTGACGACATGGTGGTCAAGTCCCAGAAGGCCGAACACCACCCGGCAGATTTGGAGACGGTCTTGGCAAGAGTCAGAAAGCATGATCTACGGCTTAATCCGGATAAGTGCGTCTTCGGAGTCGGCGGAGGTAAATTTCTTGGTTTTATGATCACACTGAAGGGAATTGAGGCCAACCCCGACAAATGCGAAGCCATCCTGGGAATGCGAAGCCCGGCTTGCGTGAAAGAAGTACAGCAGCTGAATGGAAAGTTGGCAGCACTGTCTAGGTTTCTGCCCAAACTGGCTAAGAAGGCGAGGCCGCTCTTCAAGTTGCTCAAAGGAGCAAAGACGTTTGAATGGGACACAACATGCGAAAGCATGTTCCAGCAGATAAAAAAAGATTTGTCAACTCTGCCAGTGCTTGTAAGTCCCCTGCTGCAAACCCCGCTACTTATATATCTAGTCATAGCACAGACAGCCATCAGTGCAGTCTTAGTATACGAGCAGGGCAGGGAACAGAGCCCAGTTTATTTCACGAGTCGGACTTTACAACCAGCGGAAGAACGATATCAGGTGCTGGAAAAGCTGGTGCTGACACTAGTATTCTCGGCTAGGAGGTTGCGGCACTATTTCCGTAGCCACCAATTGACCGTGAAAACTGACTACCTCATCAAGCAAATCCTGCAGAAGCCCGAGCTGGCCGAAAGGATGACAGCATGGGCTATCGAGCTCTCCAAATTCGGTCTGCGTTATGAGGCTAGAAGTCCAATGAAAGCCCAGTTCCTAGCGGAATTCCTCACCGAGTTACCACCAGTTGCTGAGGAAAAAATCGTTTGGCTACTGAGCATAGACAGTTCCTCAAACAAGAGGGGAAGCGGCGCCGGTATCATCTTGGAAGGACCCGGAGAAGTAGCGGTAGAGAAATCTATCCGGTTCGGGTTCGACACCTCCAATAATCAAGCCGAATACGAAGCCCTGATAGCAGGACTGAGGTTGGCAAGAGATTTGGGGGTAAAGAATCTCCGGTGCCAGACCGATTCACAGTTGATAGCAGGACAAATGAATGGTGACTATCAGGCCCGAGAGCCTCTCCTCCAAAGATACTATCACGTGGCAAGAAATTTAACTCTCCACTTCAATGAAGCTAACATTGTCCACGTTCCCCGAGCCGAGAACGACAGAGCTGATGTCCTGTCCAAGTTAGCAAGCACCAAGAAGGTTGGACAGCACAGGACGCTAATGCAAGAGGTACTCTATGCACCTAGTTGGAATCAAGAGGATGTCTTTGAGATTCGGAACGGAGGGGAGAATTGGATGACGCCCATTTTAAATTTCTTGGTTCACGATACGCTTCCCGAGAACGAGGCGGAAGCAAGAAAGGTAAGGCGACAAGCGACTTCCTACACTGTAGTTGGCGGTGAACTGTTCAGAAGAGGATTCTCCATTCCTCTACTAAAATGTCTAGATCCCACACAGGCCGAATACGTCTTGGCCGAATTACACAGAAGGATATGTGGCATGCATTCGGGTACCAGATCAATGGCAATCAGAGCGCTAAGAGCTGGGTACTATTGGCCGACGATCAAGAAAGACGCACAGAACTTCACCAAGAAGTGCCAAGAGTGCCAGCGATTCGGGGCCGTCTTCAACGCGCCTCCTGAGGAGATACATCAGATTTGTTCACCTTGGCCTTTTAGTCGATCGGGGGTGGATATTCTAGGAACATTCCCATTAGCAAAGGGGCAAGTGAAATTTCTCATCGTTGTTGTCGACTATTTCACCAAATGGATAGAAGCCGAGCCTATCGCGACTATAACGGCACATAAGGTACAGAACTTCCTGTGGAAACACGTCATTTGCCGCCATGGACTACCCCACAGCGTGGTAACAGATAACGGCAGACAATTCACGGACCGCCACTTTGAGCAATTCTTCAAAGGACTCGGGATAAAGCACCTGGTAACAACTGTCGAGCACCCGCAAACGAACGGACAGGCTGAAGCCGCCAACAAGGTCATATTAAGCGAGCTAAAGAAAAGGTTGGGCCAACTGAAGGGGTTGTGGGCCGAAGAAATCCCGAATGTCCTGTGGGGCTATCACTGCACGCCCCAATCCTCGACCAAGGAAACCCCTTATCGATTAACATACGGAACCGACGTAATGATACCTGTCGAACTCGGAGAAGCCTCGTGGAGACGAGAGCACTTTGACGAGCAGAGTAACAACGACAACCTTCGTGCTGACCTGGATATGGTGCAGGAGGTGCTCGAAGAAGCTAGGATCCGGGCAAAAGCCGCCAAGCTCAGAGCGGCCAGAAGGTACAACACCCGGGTACGTAGAAGAACCTTCCAGAAAGAAGACTTGGTATGGCGAAAAGTCGGCGAAGCTCGTCGGGAACGGCAAGAAGGCAAGTTCGCAGCAAATTGGGATGGCCCATACCGAGTGATCGACGCATTCGGTAACGGCGCCTATAAGCTTGAAGAGTTGGGTGGCAAACCCGTACCCAGAACGTGGAATGCTACTCATTTGAAAATGCATTACAGTTAAACCGTTAAGGGGTACTCTTTCCTTGACTTGGATTTTTCCCTAAGGAGGGTTTTGCCAAGCAAGGTTTTAACGAGGCCCTCGAATAAAGTCAATAAATTTGGTTTACAATTCAACGAATATTATTTTATGCACATTTTTTATTATATAAGGTGACCTCAAGTGGCACCTTGACACCGTAACTAGCTAAATAACATACAAGTCAGATTAACGATTAAAAGTCGTAGGCCGAACGCGAAGTCAAAATTGGGTTAGTCGTGCCCTGAAAGCCGAGTCAAAATGCTTGGACCATAAACCGAGTTAACGAAGGAAAACCGTACCCTAGAAACCAAGTCAGAAATACTTAGACTACAAATCGGGTTAACGAAGACAAACTGTACCCTAAAAACCAAGTCAAAAAATACTTAGAACACAAACCGGATTAGACCAAGACAAAAGTACTTGGACTATAAACCAGGGTAACGAAGGAAAACCGTGCCCTAGCAAACAAGCTAATCCGAATTGAGTCAACTTGAGACAACGGAGAACCAATAATGACATAAATAACCATAGTAAGGCAGTCAGGAAACCAAGTTACATATACTTGAGTTCTGAAATTACATACATAGTTCAACATGTTCTCAAAATACATTAAATATAAAATCGTTATCACAAAGCAGAACCCCCGCCGGATTGCTCGTCGTCCCTATCTATGTCGAAACCGGACGGGTCAATGTCGGGAGCGAGAAGAAGGGTCTGCTTCATCGCCTTGAAAAAGCCGTCTTCGTAGACCGCGACGCAGGCCTGTTCAAGCTCGAATTTCTCGGCTTTTCAGGCGGATTCTTTCTTGGCCATCTCATTCCTCACCTTGACCACCTGCGCCTCCGATGTCGCCACCGCCTCACCTGCCCGGGTCAGTTCCGCCTCACGACGCTCACAGAGAGACCTTGGAAATGAACGACCTGAGCCTCCTTGTCCGCCAACATCGCGTCTCGGGAGGTGAGGGCCTGATTCAACGTCTCAACCTCCCGTTCCAACTCGGCCTTGGACTTGATAAGATCCTCATTCTTCTGCTCTAACTTCCCGAGCCGTCGGCACAAGTCCACCCTGACTTCTGTAGCCCACCTGTGATGCTGCATAAGAGCTAGGCACCTGGCCAACATCACACTGCCAGCCTCGAAACACCCCACCTCACCTACCTTGGACATCAACTCGGCATCATAGGGATACACACCGGTTAAGTCCTTCGCTTTGCACTCCACGTGGCAGTTAGATTGCACTCCAGGATAGGTGATGCTGAGGTGATCTAGACGAATGGCAGGACCCGGACCTCGAGACGACTGACCCGCGGAGGAGGAGGGTATATGTGCCGCCATATCGGTAAAAGTTGGCTCCCCACGGCGTGTTGGAGAACCGGGGCCACCATCCGGGGACCCTTCCAGATTGATCACTTCTGGAGTAACTTCTTTGGTAAGGCTGGCGCTGGCAGGGTCAACCCCAGTTGATGGCATGGCAGGCTCAACTGGAGGGGACTGGACCTCAGGAATAGGGGACGACGGCATTTCGGGACCACGTTCGACGCTCGGGTTCGGGAATATCTCTTGGCGCTGGCTGGGAATCCGAAGAGCCTGCGGGATCCCCACACTTCTTCTTCTTTACGGCCTACAGCTCGACGGCCAGATCCCGTCGACCACCGACTCGAGCACGTAGTTTCTTCATGTCAACACTGTGACCCATGATCTCTGCAAAACAGAAAAGAAAGCTAAGTAACCTAATCACATAAGAATGCATGCACAAAAACATATACCTATGAACAGGGCGTTAGGGTCCTCGACATGGGGAAGACAGAGAATCTCCCAAGTATTGAAAGGGCGACGAAGCTGCTTGATGGCATCAATAGCCTATTTTTCTTCAGGGGTAAGACGATGGTCGGGACGAGGCGGAAACCGAGTTCGTTTCTGCCAGTACAGTGGAAACCGAGGAGAATGATCGGAATGGAAGAAAAGGCATTTTTCCTTATCCTCGGGATGACAGCAAAGCTTAAAAAATTTAGTCTTGAAAAATTTGTACGAGGAGTTGTATAAGGAGAATAGGGGAGTGTCGTGGCTAGCGGTTAAAGACACCCAACCCACGAGTTTGTCGATTTTCATTTGGTAAAAGTAGGTAAACACACTCAAAGAAGGCTCGAAACCGAGATGGCTACAAACTAACTCAAAACATCTCAGGAATGCCCAACTGTTTGGATGCAACTGACTTGGGGCTATATTCATAAGACTCAGCATTCCAGCTTCGAAATCGGTTAAAGGGAAAGTCATGGAGTATTCCTTAAACATATATTCATAAACATAGGAAAAATCATAATCGTCGGTCCTCGGTTTCATGTACACCCGTTCCCAAGACCGACAAGGTTTTGCCACTGCATAATCCAAGACCGAATCCTCCAAAATGGGGTAAACAGATACAAATTGATCTAACTTATCCCTAGTATCAAACACAGAAACATGCTTATCTACATCACCGCGCACCCAAGAATACTCAGGATCAGCTATCAAGGGACCCTTAGCTCTTTTCGACTTGGTGGAAGGACCAGGGTTCACCACCAGTGGTTTGGGGTTTTTCCTTTTCCTAGGGGAAGGAAGGGCAAGCGACGCACGAGCGTCTGGTCCAGTAGCCGTCACAGAAGACGTGGACTCACTGAAGGCCGAGGGAGTGCGTTCGGAGGAACTTGCTTCCCCCATAGAAACGACCTCCCTATCCAGCATTGGCCTACGACTATCAGAGGAAGCAGAAAAAGAGGCAGAGGAAGCCATGAGCGTACCTAGTAGAGGAATAGTTTGGAGAAATGAAGAGGGAGGTATGCGCGCACAGAAGAGGCAATCGTTCGAATAAGCTAAAGAAAGTTGATGGAAGACGAAGAGGGAAAACCTCTGTTTCATTTAATGCAGGGCACCTAAAAGCGAACGGATACGATTGAACCACGTCACACAAGACCACGTGGCACGATCACAGTGGGGAAGCGGAAATGACTCTCCAGTCACATCAGGTTCCGTCAAACCTTTCCCATTTAATGCGAGGTGCGACAGCTTAAAACTTGGCGCGCAAAGAGTAGGGCCTGCCTCACACCCAACAAAAAGTCTAGGGCAGGACCGCCTCACGACGCTCATCGATTCGGTTTAACGAACAGTCCACTCGTCAGCATCACGAACTCGGAGGGCCTATGTACCTACCCCGAATCAGGTCCAGGTTTGTCCGTTTCATAGCAGGCTTAACCCACTAACAATCAGAATTAAATAACGTATATCCTAATTGATACTGATTGATCCGAAAATGATAATTCGTGATCCTAAACTCCTTAAGAACAATTATGATCAAATATCATGTCATTATTAGGCAATATTCGGTCTTTAATGACAAGGCCCTATAAATACAACTCAGGTCTACAGGAAGTATTATCTGATCCTTACACAGTTATACCTTTTTCCTTCATACCTAAACACCCTTACTGACTTGAGCGTCGGAGAGTCTTCTGCAGGTTGGCTTCCATTCGGTCCAGAAGGTAGGAAGTAACGTCATAGACTGATATCGACACGGGAGACGACTCGGACTCAGGTCGGGTAAGAACAGTTTGCATCACATTAATTATTATTGTTTTCTTACAAGCAAAATAACTTTTTTTAAAAAAATTAGAATTGGTTGTTATATTCATATTCTCTTTAGTTTTTACCATTGAATTGAGAAAATTAAAAAAAAAAAAAAAGTAGGAGATGCATAATGTAGAATAAAGGGAAATGATACTCTTTGCACCATATTCATTTATTTCCCTTTCAAACAAAACAATTTTAAAAATTTACATATGTTAGTTCTCCTCATATATTCTTCATATATTGCTAGAATCACTTAAGAGACATCTTATTATATAAATGATGGACGTAGTCCAAAATAAAAATGCAAAAATGTAAAATTATTGGAAATCAAAAGAAAAAAAAAAAATGCTATTAGAATATTATTAGAAAATCATATGCAACATGACCATATTTTCTGGGAACCAAAAAATTATTTAACTCTTATAGATAGTATTCTTCAATCGTTAACGATAAGCAATCACATCCATAAAGCTTAGACATTCAATTTTTTCTCAGTTTTGGTAAATTAATTACAAACTATATTTGATCTATTTTCAATAGTAGTTCTCTACAAAATAATTAATACATCACATTAACCTATATTTAACTCTAATTTAAATATAACTCCAAATACCATGGCGCGAACATGTATGTTTAGTATCAATGAATAAAATGATGTGCTAAAATAGATAATTATTATATTTTAATTGTGTAAATTAATTTGCATAAATCTTATATATAAATTAAATTTGAAAAAAATACATACTCCATTAAATATATTAAGTTATATAAAAAATATGTCAATCACATGTATTATTTCTTCAATATTATGGCCAATAATTGTTATTTTTATTATTGTTGAACCTAATTTCTTAATATTAAAACTATGCAAAATTTATTTTGATATTAACAATGTTAAGTGATAGATAAAATGAAATTTTATTGTGTATATTAATTGTGAATATATTGTCTTGTATGCACATCTTCTAAAAGAATAGTTATAAATACTTTCTTATAAACTTTTGATAGATTATCACCAGACTTTTACAATTTTAGACAATATTTTTCAAAATTATCAAAATTGATATTCTTAAAAAATACAAATGTGGGTAGTTGCTTTTTTAAAAGACAACTGTTAACGAAAAAGTATGTTTTAAAACATGATTTTTAATGAAAGGCTATATTTTAAATTAATTTGTTAAAATATGAGATCGACTAAAAATAAATCAACCGAAGGCAGCTTTTGAAGTGAGATTTCATGGTATTTGTTAAATGAGATTATTTCAAAATTATATTTTAAAATGTAACTTCTTGATTAAAATCCGTATTTAAATCATGATTTAATAATATTTTATATATTTCTTTAAAACTATCTATTTTTAAAAAAATTTAAATAATCTTAAAAGGTAAAAAGGTCACTTTTGTCTTAATAATAGGAAGTATAATAAGATTTGATAAATTATATTAACTTAAATATTAAATATATATTTTATTTAAAACTTTATAAGTTGTTTATCATGACTCTACACTTAAAGTATGGGTAGAATTGTATTAATACATAACAGGTAAGAATATTTTGTAAACAGAAATATATTCTGATACAACAGTATCCTGTTGTGTCTTTATAGATAATACCGTGAATGCATTTGTTTTCTTTAGAAATACATGCTCAATGACTTATGTACTCTTTTTCTTTCATTTATATACATTTAGGTTTTCTTTGGCAGTAGCTAAGTCGATTCATAATTAAAAATACAACCATGCAAAATAATTCCTCTTTTAACAATTATCAGGTGCTACAATTGTTTACTTCACTAAAGGATACTTTTATCTTTATTTTAAAAAATAAGAAAGTGTTTAAAAATTGAACAGTGCTGTAAATTGTAAATTGTAAGAGAAATCACATTTTATATAGGAAAATTCATTTCATACCAAACAATCGGTATATATAGAGAATTACTTCGCACCAAAAGAGTCATAAAAATAGAAGATATTTTTGAAAAAAAAATATGAAAATTTTGTAAACTAGAAATAAGTAAGAAAAATTTAAGATCAGACATTTACTAATAACTACTGTTGTATTTATGATATTACTTGTTGTAGATCTAATAAGAGAGATCTCACGAAAAGGAAAAATAGGCCAAACATACATAAAATAATGACACCACCTTAATGAGTCAAATATACATACATAAGAGACACCACTTTTAACCCATCATATGAGTCGATTATCATTAGGTCGGTACAAACCGAAGACCAAAAATACATAAAAGAATGACATTATCTTTAACCCAAAACCTTAAAACAACAGGTTTATAAATCTTAAACTTTCGACTCACACTTGAATTTCTAACAACCAACTCACCTCACCTTCACCCGACCCGAAAAATGGAACTCAACGACTAATCATCCTTCCAAAATACCAATTCTAAAGTTCGTCTCGAATACATTATACCTCCGAACTAACAATCCAGCACAACCGATACACATAAAATAACTTAAAATTTATTTTCATTTTACGTTAAACAATCTTAAAGTCTCTCCTTCGCCCTCGCCTCCTCTTCCCGGCAATCATGACGAAAAATAGGAATAGAAAAAAAAATGATGTTGTTTCAATGGATACCCCCGACGCATCCGTTTTAGAACAGTCCTAAGCGATAAATAGAATTCAAAATGCGATTTCTGGTGCTACCAATATAAAGATGAAGGAGAAAAAAAGCCTATCAAGAGATAAAAAATATTCAAAAGATGAAAACAATAATGAAAATTGTATCAATTAACGAGAAGTCCATTCAAAAAATGTCGAAGAATAAAAAAAAAAGTAAATCTGCAAAATTATAACGCTAAAGTGTCTCCTATATATTTTGTAAGATATATACATCTTTTATAATTTAATCTAGATAGAATTTAAACTAGATAGATCTAATTAATTATTAAGTGAAGAGTTGTTATAAGAATGAAGTTTATTTGTTCTAAAAAGAAATCCTTAAAATTTAATAAAAGTTATTATTTTTTTTTCATGTAAGATTATCAGTAATTGAGATGTTAAATGACGGTGTTAAAGTATCGTCATTCTTAAAAATACATTAGTTAAAATATGAATTTCTTTCCAACTTGAATTTAAAGTATTAGATGAGCGAAAAACCAATTTTTTATATTTTGAGTAGAACCAAAACCAAAAATATAAATAGTAAAATGCACCAAAATCATATTTATCCATTGAAATTTTGAAGGGGCAAAAAATAAGAACGCCACGTAGTGCGCGCAGCTGTCGCAAAGGCATGAGGTCTCCATGTTAATTTGAACTAGTTGGGGGTTCGTCTTTCAGCCTTAGCTTCGTTGCTTCCCTCCTCAAACATGGAGAAGAAAGAGGAGATAATGCTTCCATTGCCATCCGAAACCCATCTCAAGGGCCTTCTTCATGTTTCCTCCACTGCAAGCTCTGCTGGGTCCCACAAAGAACACTGTTCTCCGAGTGATGACTCCGACAGCTTCTATGACAAACTCGTTCAGTTGTTGGAGTCTTCTGGCTTCACTCTCATGTGAGTATTTACTGCTTTTATAAAACCAACACTTCACTCTCTCAAAAACATTCTAGCTGCCTCTTGTTTTTATATATCCTTAACGTGCTTCCCATTATTTTTTCGTTTTATTTCTCTGATGGGGTGGTGAAACCCTCAAATCATATTTCTTTTTAGCTGTTGTTTGGTTGCTCATAAGATGCATTGCATGCAAAGAAAGTTCACTCTTTTTTTAGTGGGGGCTTCCTATTTTTCCAGTTTGAGCTTGTTCTCATGAACAAAAACCATCACCACCTTACTAATTCAAAATTATTATCTGTTTTGTCTCAATCAAGGTATGTGAGTTGTTAACTGTTGTTTATCTCACAGTTGTTCTTTATCTCATTTTTTAGTCTAAATCTACTTGTGTTGTTAGTTCAACATGAAATTGTTGTGTTATTTAATAGATAACTGTGGGGAAAGGTGATGTGAAGTATGCTAGGTTTGAATCATAATGCTCTAATCCAATTCTACTTGGCAGTTTCAATGTCCGAGAAACATTGCTGGACTTGTACCTGTTTTACCTGGAGGTGACAAGAAGAGGAGGATATCACCAGGTATATATTGCATTACCCTGTGGGACTGTGTTATTTTCGTATGTTATTTTGTCTGTATTGGAGCTTCTTTGTGCATGTTGAGTTTATTTATCCAAATCGTGGTTCTATAACAGAGAGAGGCTAAAATAGTTATATATCTTTGCATGAATTTATCTCTAATTTAATACCATGTTAATGTCATGGATTTTCTCTTAATTTGTTTTCAGGTTGGTCGAGAAAAGAAGTGGGGTGAAGTTGTCATAGCCCTGAAATTGGAAGGGAATAGTGTGAAGTTATGTGCTCAAGTTGAAAGGCTTTACTCGCATCTTCTCTACCAGTTTGAGCAATTGTACTTCTACAGAAGTCCTGCAAAGCAAGTTGCCCGATCTGTCAGCAACGAAGGTTAGCCCAAGAGACCTATTATTATTTGTTGTTATTAAGTATATATAAATTCAGTCTAGCACTTAAGTTTGATATATGGTACTGTTCTTGGGACACATTTACTTCTTGGACATATATAAAACAAGACTCTTCAGCAACTTCTTTAATTGATGTTTTTGCTACACTTTGGTTTTTGGCTGAAAATGTAGTAATTAACCTTAATGGCTCTTTTTTCTCCCTTTACACATCTTCCTCTTTGTAAGAAGGTCCACTTAGGAAGAAGAGGATCTCAACTTCACATTTGCCTCATATGATGGATAGTAAAGATAGTGACAAGGCCACGGAAATGTCCAAGCAATACTCTAGCCACACGACAGGTTTGTTGATTGGCTAAAATTTGTCCTTATTTTGAGACGATATGAATTAGTTTTCTTCAGTAAAGCAGTGGTCTCTTGTGACTTTAGAGATGCTTATGCAATACTTTTTGTTCCAACTTAGCAGGACCTGGGTATGTGAAACAGCCTGTGCTTTTACCAACACCTTCGAAACCAAAAAGGAAACGCCGAGGTGCCCCGGTGGGACAAAAGACTGCATATCAGATATTCCTCAAGCATGAATGTGCACGGTTGAAAACTTGTAATCAGGCCATAGATGGAAAAATACTAAATATGGCCATTGATTCCTGGAGGACTATGTCTGAAATTGAGAAACAGGTATACATAGAAGTTGGCATAGTATCTATTCTTGAAAAATGTATCCTTGTTCTTTTTCTTATGCCCCAATGGGGCTGCATGGAATTTTCCATTTCTGATAACTTTTCATGCAGCCATATGTGGAGGAAAGCAAGAAGAACAAAGAAGAAATTAAGGAAGCAATGGCTAGTCACAGTAAACAGAGCACCCAAGATACCAGGGAAGATATGTGTGGTGATTACCATGTAACTTTGCAACCTGAGGCAGATGACTCCCTTGTCAACAAAGGAACTGTTGGGTTAGCTCTTGAAATGACTGAAAAAGCACCAAAGGATCCTTCATTTCAGCTGGATTGGGATGGTTATTGTCCACTAGATGTTGCAACTAGAGAATCCGAGTAACTGCACTAGTCTACTTGTAGATGGGTTATTTCTGCTCTGAGGCCATGTCTGTGCATTCAGCAATTTTGTATGTATATATCCATGGTTTTGAAACAGCTTAAACGGGCCTTTAATAGTTGGATCATAGCATCTTCGCTTAACACTAGAAAAGTATGTAGATATATGTAGCAAAGGCTTTTGTTATGTTGGTGTAACTCCTATTGCAGACTACGTTTTAGTTGGGGCACAAAGACAACTAATGGGACTCGTTTATATAAGAGTAATGTTATGGATATGCAATGAAACTTGCAGAAAAGTGCACGCACCTTTTACATTTCAGGCCAATAGATATCACTGATGCCATCTTTTATGACAGACCTTTTTGCATCTCCTTAAAAAGCAGATATTTCTAGGCAATGCAAACAAAAGAAAAACTACTCTTCATGATTAAACTGAAGTTACCACCATTTGTATAATCTCAATACCTGAACTAGTAATTTACCATGCCAAACAAGATATGTCTTGATACAAAACTTAATTTCGAAAACTGAAAGCAATTGGTTTCAGAATGTATTAAAAGATGTCTAGTTTTCATTCATCACACACTTGACCTCCTTATTGTTGAGGAATTGGTAAGTTTGAAACAAAATGTACACGGGAAATTTGAACGAGGTCCATGATTTTATGTGTGAAAGGCTGTTTTGGTAGTTCTGGTATATAAATTCTTTCGCTATCTACTTACAGAGAGTATGTTAGAATTTGAGAACATCTAATGTCTTCTTATGGGTTTTTGTTATCATTTATTATTTTTTAAATTAAATAAATTGTTTCTCATAACATAAGAGAAAATGAATAGTTTAGTATTAATAGAGTAAAAGTGAGCACTTTCTGTGAGTTCACAAAAACAAGTTTTAGTGTTCATTTTGTGTAGAGGGAATTTGTTGTGATTGGGAAGCATTTTCTTTTCATAATATCCTCTATTGTAAACACTTTAACATGGTATCAAGAGTTTAAATGTTCTCTATCGTAAACACTTTAACATAGAATTACTTGGGAATAAGAGAACTAAACAAAGAGAAGAAGAACGGTGTTTGTTAATAAAAATGGGGTGCATTTAGTATTACTTTTCTATATTTGGCAAAAGAGCCTATAAGGCTAAATAAAGCCTGATAAAAACCGAGAACAGATTCTTAAGTCAATATTGATCCAACAGCCGACTAGCAAAAAGTTTTTAAAACAATTTTTTTTAATAAATATTTTCTTTTCAATTGAATTTTTTATTATAACAAAGAAGCCTAAAAATTATAAAAAATAAATAAGTTTTAGTAAAAGTAAAAAAAATATAGGCATTTAAAATTAGTATCCATGCAGTGAAAAGAGATATTCAAACAATATCAATTTAGTTTAAATTATTTATATTGCAGAGTATATTAATGATAAAAAGAGAGAAATTCGGTATTCACAGTTCTAAATCAGGTATCTTGCTTAGTGTAAATTTTGTAAATGTCCGACAAAATTCTGATAACAAGAACAAGAAAAATCATATTGATTCTAATAGCAAGTCTTGCTTCAGTCATCTAGTTCAACAAGTAAAATTAATATTTCTACTCAGCAGAGTTTTAAAAATTTGCATCATTATTTTCCAACAAGTTGTCCAAAACCCCATATAAATCACTAAGCTTGAAAAAAATAATAGAAATGCAATCACAGAGTCATACTAATAAATCAGTTGAACTGATACATGGAATCAAAATATGAATAACCTCGCTGAGGACACGTGAATGTGAGTTAGCACGTGTGATAGGAAGAAGCTAACCCATATGATGATAAGAGGCAGGTCAACGTAAAAATTTCATTATAAAGACTGATAGTTTTTATAGCCAATTGTTCTTAGTAGTTGTTAGCTCTATATCCATCTTCTGATCTACCTTCTAGATGTAAACAAACGTGGATCTGTTACATGAAAAAAAAAAATGACCTCACATTTTCCTCGTGATGAAATATATAAATCTTCAGTATAAAACTAACTATTTTTAGATAATTTAATAATAAATACAATAGTAAATGGCATAATAGATTTAATAAATCTCATTAAAATAAATTAAAATTATATAAAATTATAAGTGTAATTCATTGCTACAAAACTAATTTAATAAAATGAAGATTATTCCATTATATGGTGTCAATTATTTTTATCTAATCTCCAATATCTAATTTTATAAAAATAATTGATAATACTTTGAGGTGGCTATCTTTTCCAACAGAAACAAACACACAACATTTTATTATCCTATGGGCCATTATTATGTTTACCTACTAAAATCTACAAATATTCAAAATTATTTTTGTGGATCTAACATATTTCACTTGTAAAAGAAGATACTTAAGAATCTTGAGATCCTTTCATATTTATCTTTCTTAGCAGTTTCGATTACTTATCAACTAAGTATGTGTTTGGTTTGCACTTTGAGAAATTAATTTAAATTAACTTCATTTTAGTCAAAAAGTGTGATTTGACCAAAAAGTGATTTTGAAATAATAAATGTTTTTAAAGTAATAAGCTATACATACATCTATTTTTGTGAATAATAATCAAATGAGATTTCACTTCAACACAGTGACAATACTGTTTTCTTGGATAGAGAACAAGTTTTTATCATAAAAGTATGAAACAAACATTTTAACATAAATTTGAAAGCACGTTTGAGACGTGGTTCTATTACGTGTTAAACATCTGTGGAAACATTCTAGAAACACTTGACTTAAACTCTCATAATCACAGAGTTAACACATTTCTTAGCGTCTAAATTAAACAAGCTCTACAAATCATCAGCAGACACAAAATAACTTTTAGAGCATTAACTTCCCTTCTGTTTTTTTTTTTCTGTTGTGTTCTTTAAATGAACATATACTTAATTATAAAGAAAAATTGTTGTTCATATGTGTAATTTTTTTATAACCATATATTTAATATTTTTTCTCATTAATAACTAAAATGATTTCTTTTATTTCAAAATGATTTAACTTATCTTAGAAAGAATGATTTTGTATCGTAGTTTGACACTGTTGTAGACAAGTCACACGCCTACCATTTTTGACAAATGCATCTCATCACTTCTTAGCATGTCCTTTCATGAACTCACTGAATTATTTGTTTCAATTGATTTGGGAAGAATATGGTAGAAGTTGAAGGGTGAAGAATGAGTATGAAAATGATGATAAAAAAGTGAGAAAGTTGCATATATAATTTTTTAGAATGAGAGAAAAAAGAAGAAAAAGAAAGAAACAAACGAACATGAAAGATACATGGTGTGGGGCATTCGTAAAATTACGAGTGTTTTTTTCTATTATAATAATAAATAATTAATTCAAAATAATATTAAAAATAATAAAGAAAATTATTGATATAAAAAATTATATAATTTTTTACCTTTCTACTCAATTTAAAAAAAAATCATTTTCACTTTTTATTCCTTTTCTTTTATTATTTTTTTTTCATTTTTCATTTTCTAGTCCAAACAAATACATAAAGGGTAACTATTAATTAAAATTTAAAGGCCATTGTGAATGGCCCTTCGGATTTCATTAAGGGTTAGGATAAAATTGATGAAAAACTAAACAGAGTTAGAGTCTATTTTAATCTATAAAAAATAAGTTCTTTATGACATTTTTCAGGCAATTAATTCCATTATCTAAACAATAATTATGCAACCTCTTCTTTTATTTTTCAAATAATTCATGCAAAAGAATTAGTTGAGACAGTTTGTCAACTTTTTTTTTTAAAAAAAGGAAAAAAGAAAAGGACACCTTTGTTAAGACAATTCTATGCACTGTTTTATTCTTATTTTTTTTTCTTAATTTATATGAAGGAGTGAAAACAACTAGAACTTTTTGTCAACTCTCACTCTTAATTAGAAACAAAACCATATCTACTGCATTTATTGCCCAATTTAAATTACGAAATTGATTTTATTGAGACATCTTATCAACTCTCAATTTTAAAATGGTCACTTTTTTTAGTTGAGAAAGCTTGATGGAACACGATCTATAAATGTTATCGTATTCATTTCTTACTCTTGAATAGGACAATTAGATAGGACAGTTTGTCAACTCTTTTCTAAAAAAATGCCAATTAACACAATTATGTTATTTTTATTGGATATAAAATAAAAGATAAATAATTAGGAAGGACAAAAATGAAAAAAAAAAAGTGAAAAGATATACTGTTTGAACTAATAGAAAAAATAAAATAAATAAGTAGCAGAATTTATCTTTAATTATTTAAATGAGTAAAAATAAATTTATTATATGAAAATATTTGTATACTATTTAAAAAGAGGAAGCAATTTTCATTATATTGTTTTATGTTATTGAGATGTAATTGATTATTATTATATTCTTAAATAGAAGTAATTTAGGTGTAATATGTTTATTTTTTTTTTAGAATAAGAATGTGATGTTTGATTGATATAGGTATATATGTTTTATGATATATCATATTGTATAATTGTTTAAATAACTAGCCCATGCTTTTATAAGTGTAATATAAACTGTTATAATGGTATTTCATACATGAGTTAATAATATTAGAAGTGGTAGCAGAAAAACTCAGATAAAAGTATGATGATTTTCATTTTCTTTAGTTTTTGAATGTATAATATTATATTATTTTATTAAACATTGTATTCTTAATTTATACATTAATATAGGAACAACAATGAATAGATATACTACCTTTACATCATTTTCGACTGATATGTCACAAGTGTTACAGTCAGGAAGAAATGATATTATATTTCTTCATTGATTTAAAAATAAATTTTACCTGTTTACTTTATTTACTTATTTTATTTGAGGTTAAAAAGAGATTTTAAAAGTTATTAATTATAAGATAGTTATTGTTAATAGATATATTAGAATCCTAGAAAGATTTAGTCTCCATATTTTCTTATGAATATTCAGTTCTTCATCTCAAATTAATTTTCAATGACCAATTATTTCCAGAAACAAAGGGTCTTCATCTTTTTTCCAATTTAATTTTTAAATAAAACTGGTGATGACTCTCTATTCAATTCAGTTGTCATTTATCACGTCATTCTAAGCACATTGTGACAGATGTTGCACCAATACACAAAATTAATAACGAAAACACATAGGCAAAAGTCATCTTCTAAACCTAAAAACGTCATTGATGAACCTAATTATATGATATGCAAAAAGATACAAATTTCTAACATTACAATCATTTCAGAAAGCTCTAAAGAATGGGCCTTAAAATTGTCTATAATTGGTACATTCAAGTTGCATTGCTTGCATATGTTAAAGAAGATTAATACTTAATCCATGTGACAAATTATTTACATCATGGGGATATATCTCAACATAATCGTGCCATTTTCTTTAATCTTTAACTATTAAGACGTCTAAAATCTAAACAAAGTTGTTTAGATGTTTGCCATTAGCTCAACCCAAATCCAAGAGTTAAAATCACCTTTTTTCATTTTCCTAGTAAAAGTATTGTTTTTGTTTTTCTTTCAAAAGGAGACTAATTACTCGACCTCACAAGGAAAAGAGAAAAACGAGATAAGAAGTTTGTAAAGAAACAAGGTGTATCACAAGAATAAATATTTGTGCTCACAATTTATACATTTATCCATTTCCTTTTAAATGATGATTTTTTTCAAAAATAAAAATAAAATAAAATTTATATAGAATTTTTAAAGTTTAAAATAATATTATTTACTTTTTATTAATTGCACTTTTTTTTATCAATTTTTTATTAAGCCGCACATTTATTATAAAAATTAAAAAAAGAAAAAAAATAATGATTGTAGAATAAAAACAAAAATGTAACATAAAAAACATCATAACTATTTTATTATATATTTTAATTTTTACATAAAACCCAAATTAAAAAGAAATATTCTATAACTCAATTATCTAAGAGGGAATTTGATTCACCTATCCTTCTTCACATGGGAGAACATAAAAATAAATTACGGATAGAAAAAAAAAATATTACCGAACTCCGTATACTTATAACGCTTTTACTATAGTAAAATCCTAATTCAGATCATTTATATAAAATTTCATTCGATTTATAAATCCATATTTTAAAATAAAATAAATGATATTATTAACTTTTTAAAATTTGAAGTTTATATGTTGAGTAGATCACAAAAAAAAGTGCTATACTATACTAAGGTTTCTTCTTTGTCGATTGTTCTTAAATTCTTTTTGTCGATAAAATAATTATCATAGATATAAATATAAAAGGTATAAAAAGTTCAACTTTTATATATTATCTAAAAATTGACACAGAATTTTTTCTTACGAAAACTTTCAATTATATAGTAATTATGACATGTCTTTAACATAAAATAAGTTTTTATATTAATTATGACATGTTTTGTACAAGATACATCATTTTGGTGTTACATAGTCTAAAATCTACAAATTGACCAAAAATATTTCTTAAAAAATAATTTGATACACAATACCACTAATCAATGTGTGAAAGCTTAATTTTGTATTTCCAATTATACAGAGATATATATAAGATAAAAATATGGTTTCATTAACTCATCATACTACAAAGTAGAGGATTACAATAGAAAGTCATGACTCAAAATACTCTAAAACATACAACTTATAATGGTCCTTTCAAGATGTCAATATAAAGAAGTTATTCAATGCAACAACCTATGCTTCATAATTTGATTATGACTCAATCCAATTGAATTGAATTCCTGAAATTGATTTTAATATCAATTGTATTGTTGAATTAAGCCTTTATCACTAGACTACAAAAATTATAATTAATGGTCAATGCACATAATTTTTTTTTTTTACTTCATATCATAATAAGCAAAGCATCACAATTTGTGATTTTACCTATTTAACCTATCTTGAAATAATTAGATTTAACCCTTACCACTAGATCAATAGTTAGATCATAACTCTTTTTATTTAAGAATGTTATAATCTACACATAACTATTCCACTTAAATCTATTTTGATTTCCTGTATGAGGTAATTGATGTCTCCTGCAACAATTCTTATTTATAAATTTATCATTTAAAGTCTTATTTATAAGTTTATTATTGTAGTATTTATTGTGACAAGTAAATTAAAATTATTATAGTGAGTAATTATTAAATTCTATTTTTACAACTAACGAAGGGAAAAAAATAGACAGAAATATGAACTTTGTATATGATTAATTAACTTAATAAATAATTGTGAGTTAACCTTCTCACATTACCGTTCATATTTAATAATATTTTAACTACTTACCACTTAGTCTAAGCACTAAAGTTTCTGAAATATACTAAAATGCATTACATTAATAGATAATTTCATTGGATTGGGAAATTTGTCATGTATAATCAATTTACCATTCTAGTATAAGATGATATATTTAAATTTTTGTGTAAATTTATCATATCTATAAAATATTTTTTTACACGGTTTACACTTAAGGAAATAAGGGTAATGCCTACTTCTTTTGCTAGTATCTTAAGTCTTTTTGTAATGTATATAAAAGTGTAAGATGAAAGATTAATTTATTATTGATAACTAAACAATTAAGTTCTAATTAATTCGCCTATATATTAACCAAATTAAGGTAATATTGTTGTGAGGCCACCTTCGGATAGTGAGTTCTCAACTCCACAACAACAAACCTCTCTCGCACAGTCGCACATTTTTTTCAATCGAAGTTTTTTTTTTTTTTCCTCTCAAGTAAATTATATAGAATTCAAGTACCTACGAAACGATTGATCCAAGATATCATATTATATTATCAAGAATTACACTTCCTGAAACAGTATAATTAAAAATGCTACTTTTGAGTACATTTAAAATCATATTCGGTTACATATTTCAACATTTTTAAAATATTTTTCATAATTTAGGCAATAATAATAATAATACAAGTTACATTAAATTTTAAAGACTTATAACAAACAGAAAAATAATAGTTTCCATGTCTACATTTTAAAAAAAAATTAATCCATAAAATAACAACGTTGTTAAGACGCATCTATGTTCCAATGAAATCCGTCCAAATTCACAATTGCAATGTCTGTGTCAGGTCTTTAGGCTTTCTCTATGCTAATAAGATGACATCAGAAGTGTGTAATGACATTGAAGAATACGTTTAAAAGCATATTATACAAAATAAACATCATTATGACGATTGTTTTGTGGATAAGCAAGGGATGGATTGATTAGCAAGGCAAACAGTTGCGTTTGATTAATATAAAGCTTGTGGGTTGGCCAATAATTGGACATTCGTGTGTTTTATTCGCCCTTAGAATGCTGAGAAGCACATATCACCCCCACAAAGAGGTTCCAAACAAATTAATTAGTGTTTAGAAACAGTCTTCTTCACCACAACACTTATTATTATAATAATATTCAAGATAAGACAGAGTGAAACGCGTTAGTTGCACCAAATCCCAAATTAAACTTCTGCCTAACATTTGTCTACTAATAGTTTGGTACAAGCCATTTGGTTAGTGCTTTTATTCTAAGCCTTAATTATATCATCTCTATTCATGCAACACATGTACACAATCTCATTCGTAACATTCATATCACACATCACAAACATTACATAGTTTCTATTTCATCACATCGTTTTACTCAAATAAAAAACAATATTGAGGTGGGAAAGTGTTCGGTAATTGAATCCCCGTAGGATAAACATTTTTCTATCGAGACATGATTAGACGAGTTTTGGTTCACATTTGAATTGTCAATAGTTATGCATCAAAATTGTGAATTGTGATGACTCGGCTCGTGCTTTGCCTGTTCAAGGTCAACCATTCATGAATCATCACAGGTGAAAAGATATGCGTGCATATAAAAAATAAGAAACTGCATAATATGTATGAGTTTATTTAATGCAAAAAAAACATGTTGGGAAGCATAGCAGCATCATTAATGAATGTTGTTTGTCTCATGCGGTCACCTGCTATAACTAATCTTTTGTATTATATATACTAATGCTTGTGCCAAGAGCTGAACTTTCCAACAAATTATTATAATATGGTCCGAAAGGAGGAAGTAAAACGCAAATTGGGTTCTTCAAGGAACATGGTTAATTAACTGGAGGGATGGATGGAATTATTGGTCTAATAGAGAAGTCAAATTGAATATTGATTATAAACTGTGAAGAGGAGCTGCATAAAAGTCTCATCACATCATATAAGTCATATCTTCTCACATGGATTAATAACAAGATTTTAAAGTGGAAATCCTAGTAACCCCACATGAAAACAAAGTAAAAAAAAAAAAAAAAAAAAAAAAAAAAAAAAAAAAAAAAAAAAAATATTTTTGAAGGACACAGAGGAGTGTGATGGTCAGGG
>Ga0099825_1001554_pt1 | contig 29512 bp, 13 predicted proteins | sample SiratroredBW_FD_76838 | JGI IMG/M metagenome (GOLD analysis project Ga0099825, IMG submission 76838) | Root nodule microbial communities of legume samples collected from California, USA - Siratro red BW | ecosystem: Host-associated > Plants > Roots > Nodule | place: USA: California | collected...
ATATATATATATATATATATAATTTTGTAAAAATAATATTAAAAGAATTATATAACTGTTATTTTAGAAAGATAAATTATTTATTTATTTTGAAATAATTTTATTAGATAAATATATTTTTTTTATTTATTAAAAAGTAAAATTGTCTAATTATAATATAAAATTAGGAAATAATATATCCTCCTTGTATAATGGTATGTATACAGTATTATTGTTATCTTATCAAAAGTATTAAAATATTTATTTTAATATATTTTTTCTTATAAATAATGATTTTTGTAAAAAAAATCAGTTTGGTTATCTAATCCAACTTAATTATAATTAAGTTGTTAAATTAAAAAAACTCAATATGATTAAATTTAATTGGATTTATTAGAAAAGTGACTTAAACTTCACTTATTGCCCTCAGTTTCAAATCTCAGTCAACTGTGTTTTAGTGTTATCAAGTCTTTATTTTTATTATTTGGGATATGAGTCTCGTCTGACCATTCATTTTAATAAAATTAATAAAAATTTAGATATATTTTAAACGAGTTTCTCCTTAATGATTTATAAGAGAGAAAAATAAAATAAATTCTCTATATATTATAGGAAAGTTAATTTGCAGACAAATTTTTAGATAGTTTCCTTATATTATTTCTTTTAGTTAGTGTATTAATTAATTTTAGCTTATCCAAAAATTTATTTCATTTTTTATTTTTATTTTTATTTGGCTGAATCTATTACCTTATTACTCAACTTTCAAATATTAAATTATATATATAATATTATATATATATATATATATATTATTTTTAAATTTTATTTGGATATTTTATTACTTATTAATTTTTAAAATTTGAAAATGTTTAATTATTTCATATTAGTTATCATTTTCAAATTTATAACATAATTTTAAATATTTTTTATTTATTTGAGACGGGAAACTTCTTATGTTAAATTCACTTATACGAAAACTACAAAATTTCAGCATATATACTAAACAATTATTAAGTTTAATACCTAATTGTTTTACTTTTTTTATGAGACTTATTTTTCATCCAAAGTTTATAGTATATGTAGTCCTTTTTTGTTAAAGTAAAGTAGGTTAATTAGTAGTTCATGTAGGTGTGAATATAATGAGAAGAGTTTGACGTTTTGAATTTATAAAAAAAAAAAAATTTCAAATCATGTCCCAAAATTGAAAATAATTATTGTGTTAGGAAAGATAAAATTTATCCAATTATTTTTAAAAGTAAAGGATCAAAAAATATTTTGTTAAAGATAAAAGATCAAAATAAATTTTAAAAATAAGATAAATGGATAAAAATTTAATTTAATTTTTTTAAATATAAGACAACAATATCGTGTCCTTAATAAAAGAATATGAATATTCATATAAAATTCCTTAAAAATATGATCATTATTTGATTAGTTCTTTGCATTTAGTTTTTTTTTTAACAGCCAAAAATAAATTAAATAAAAAGAAGTACTTCAGAAGTACTTCAATCCTTATACAATGAAAAAAAAAAACGGAAACTAAGAACGTAGTATCCCAGAAAAAAAAATAAAGTAAACTAAAGGAACAAGATACAATAAAGGGAAAAACTAGTCTACACACCTCCCTATAGTCACCTGTAAAACAAACATCCACCAATACTACAGACGAAAAAAACAAAAAGAACTCTCAACTAAGACGCCCCTCACGCGCACCTCACTCTAATGTATCTATTCAAGATACAAAAGTGGAGAGAGATGTCAATCTGAATAAGAGAACGAGGTTCTCGAAAACTTGTGCTTAAGCCATAACCAACCTTTTAACTGGGCAAGAGTAAAAATTTCTTCAGCATCCACAACCCCCCTCTATCAAAGACAACCTTATTCTTTTGGTTCCAGATCTCCAAAACAATAGCCACCCACATCCCTTTCAAAGCTTTATTAACATAGTGACCTTTACAAAAAAGATAGGAGCTATGAAAGTGAACGATAATAGACTCATGACGAACGGTAACAATCCCTACCCACCTCTCACACTAATTCTAAACTTTTTGGGTCACCTTACAAGTAACAAACAATCGTTGAGCTGATTCAACACACTCTTGACAAAAAGGACATAACAAGTTTGGGAGCTGCAAACCTCTTTTGACTAGGTTAGACCTAGTTGGTAATCTATCCATCAATAACCTCCACACACATACCACCGCTGAAGGGGGAACCTTTAGATTCCATAACAACTTGAACACCTCAGAGGGTTGCTCTTGGTCTTCCTTCTTCATAATATTGTACCCAGATTTAACTGTATGCTCTTGTCGGTCATCCTCTATCCACACCATCCTATCGTGATCGTCTTCACACCAATAAACTTTAGATATCGCATCCACCAAGCGCTCTTTTTCGTGTTTTTCCCAAACAAACCTCTCCCTACGCTAACCAAGGTCCCAACTAAGGCGCCCTTCACTCGTAGAATGCCCCCTAACAACCAGGTCACCCACCACACTATCTTTACTTCGGGAGATCGAAAATAACCTAGGGTAGTTTTCTTTAAGCACCTGACCCTTTGCCCACCTATCAACTTAAAATTTAGCACGTTGTCCATCACCTAGAATCCACTGACATCTAAAGTCGAACCACCTACCTAAAGAGTGTTTATGAAAGATTTTACACAAATCCTGCCACCACACAAATTGCTTTCTATGTACCAGAGTTGCGTCCATATTCCTCCAATTCCCGTACCTAGCTCCCAGAACATCTCCCCACAAACCCTTCTCCAACATCCCATACCTCCATTTCCACTTAGGAAACAGGGCATCATTGAAATGAGTGATGTCCTTAATACCCAAGCCATCGACTGCGGACTGGACTACAAACCTTTTCCCATTTAACCCAAGCGACCTTCCTACCTTCATATCCCTAACCCCAGAGGAACTTAGCCTGAATTCTTCTGATTTGGTTACAGACAACACTCGGAGCTTTAAAAAAGGAGAAGTAGTACAGGAGTAAAGCAGTGATGACCAACTTAATTAAACATATCCTACTAGCCATAGAGAGCATTCTACCTTTCCATCTCGAAAGTTTAGCCCTAATCTTAACAACAATCAGATTCCAAAACGCAACTCTCCTCAGATTACCACCAATTAGCATGCCAAGGTACTTGAATGGTAGATTGACCTGGCGGCAATTTAAGCATCTAGAATAGACAAGCTTATCTAGTTGAGAAATACCCACAAACCCAACTACACTATTATGGAAGTGAACCTTAAGTCCTGCTCACTATCTCAAAACACCTTAGTTAATCATTTCCTTATTAATTCTCCTAATACCATTTCATTATTTAAGTGTTATATGGACACATTTTGTTCACTCTTATTAATTTAAGTTAAAAATGTCAAAGAAATAAAACGAGTTATTATCATGTCCTTAAAATATAGGTTGTAACAGTTAGTTTTAATAAGTTTCTATATTTGATTTTGTATGGTATTATTGGTGCTAAATATGTTAATGTGTTGATTCCGTTTGACCAAATCTGTAATCTAAAAGAATTATGTTGAAGTAATCTAATTGATCTTAATTTTTTTTTAACTTAGATTGGTAGTGTATGACTTTAAGTATACTTTTTAACAATTCATAATTTATTGTAGTGAACACTTTTAATGTATGATTTAATATCAATTTGTACTCTCTTACAAAATTTTTACATACTACTTATCATATCCAACATACATTAATTAATTAACTAGATTCAAATTTATATTATTTACAAAACAACAAAATAATTACAAGCAACATACAGTATTGGATAATATTTAATATTGTCATTATTTATTTAATAACACAGTTACTAAAGGAAAGGAGGATGAATATGCAAATGACAATAAACTATAAAACCCACTTGTGTGAACAATTCTTTCAAGGATCTAAGAACCAAGGCCTATACTTTTCAAGAACGAAAATACTTATTTCAATCTATTTTACTTTCTAAAATTTTAAACTTAGATAATAAACCTTAGATAATAAGCCATGTTAACCGATAGTGAAAAAGAGTATCAGCAGGTGACTTAATTGAGAATCTAGACATGATTTAACTAGTAATTTACAAAAGATACTTCAATAATCAATAAATAACACTCGTATCGCGAATGATACTTCACTAAATATAAATATTTAAATAAATTTTCAATTTCATAAATTCAAATATAACAATGCTTTTCGTGAAGTAACTTAAAGCTAGCGGTGTTGATCTCATAGGTGATATCGAATTCAAAAAAATGTTAAAAGATATAAGTTTGATAACATGATATGATCATAATGACTTTTTTTTTTTTTTCATTGATTGGTATAAAAGAATACTGTGAAACTAAGTTAGATACAAAATTTGACTCCTTAATATAAAGAAATGTGGTAAATTAATTTTATATGTTTTGTTTATTATGTTTTTGAATGAATCAAATTGGAAGATGATGGAGATAAAATTTAAACCAGATAGATTGATACATGAAGATTCATTTGATCTTAGAGTCATAATACTACAATTGCCTTATGCATAATATATGTTCAAAATCGAACCTATCCAATTTAAAATTGAAAGTCGAACACAAACCACACGTAAAATCAAATTTATAGAATTGTATTCTTTTTTTTCAAATAACACATTTTGATCCATATACAATAAGTTTATAAAAGATTAAGTTTATAATATTTTAGATATTAAAACACTATAAAGAACAAAATTAATAACAAAGTGTAAATTTATTAAAAATATACAACTTAGTATTAAAAAGAACAAAAGTTTATAACATCTCATTATAAAATAGAGTATTTTTTTTTTTAATTTTGGTAAATTTTCCCCTTATTTATAGTTATAGTTGTACATATTCTATTTAGAGTTATAATAATTTATTAAATTAATTTTAGCTAGAGAGATGATGAGTAGTTGTTATGATTAATTGCTCCAATTAAATGTTTCAAATAAATATTTCTAAAATTAGGTAATTACAAACTAATAGCAAGACCCTTTATAAGACAATAACTCATGTTGGATACAGTAACAATAATTAACAAAGTTTACATATTTTAAAATTTGTAATTTGATTAAGTTCAGAACTACATATTATATTTTAATGTTGGGTTTGATCTTACATTTTGAAGTCAAAATATGTCTAAATATCTTTAAATTCGAGATCTTTTATAATTTCAATCATGTTTTCATTAGTAAAAAATTTCATCATATCATATTTTTTATTTGTTATAATTGTTATAATGTAATATTTGTCATCCAAAATGTAATGTTTTTGCTTTGAATTTGTTCGTTGTTAATGTTTTTAAGTTATGATTGTTCAATGAATAATATATAATAAATTTACCTTAAAATTACAAAAATCCAACCAACTCAAGTAAAAAAATAAAATAAAATTGATTCAGTTCGTTCAGATTGCATAACTAATTTCAATTGTATCAAACTATTAAATCAAACTAAGTCGTATTTTTTTATTCGTTCAAGTAATTTCTTAATAAAAAAACTGAATAAAATTACATTACGAAACCTACACTCTTTTATATGATATACACTTGAAATTACTCTTAACAATAAGGTGTAAATGTAAAAGTTAAATATATGTAATAAAAAATATTTCCTCTACACAGGGGTGCAACCATCTCATCTATATTTTTGAATATTCTTGCTAAGTTTATTTTGGGTATGTAAATTATGTTTGAAGAGGAGTAAGCACGTCAAGTTTTGGATTTGTGAACTATGTTAATTATTATAATTAATCATAAATAATTTTTACCAATAAAGATAAAAATAGAAGCTAATAATTAGCAAATTAAAGAACATGGTAATTTTTTTTTTAAATTTTTTTATAATAAATAATTTTTTTTAAAATTATTCAAATTATCAAATGTTTTTAGAATCACTAATTTGAAGTGTGTTATTTCTCATTAATTTACTTTATTATAAGAATACAGTAAGAATACAGTGAATCAATGTTTAAACTAATAACACACTTTAGTTTTTTTTTTTTCTTTTTTAATTCATGAATTCATGCATGATATCACAATTTCACTTTTTTTTTTTTATTTCTAAAAGATAAAAGTGAAGTATATTGGAAGTCATTATTTCAAATTTTTGTTATAAATTTGAAGAACAAAGTTATCTATTTGTGGTTCATGCTGTTTGAGATTATACAATTTGATATATAATAAATTTTCTTTAGCTTATTTTTTAAAAGCTTAATTATGATTATGCATGGTTCCATGAATGACCTTTGCATTTTATTTTAAAATAAAGGATAATATCACGGCTTTCAATTTTTGACTCCAATGTAATCAATTTTGAATAGAGTGAGGTGGTGTTGTGCTAGCACACCATGTGTTTGATTAATAATACAAATCAGAAAAGTCTTGTTAATTGGAGTCAGATACCTGAAATTGCTCTTCCATTTGAATAAAAAAAAGAAACTTCAAATGGTTCTCAACCTACAAATATTCACCTGTTTGATTAATAATATAATGTTTTGATATTTTAATTTTAGTTGTGTAAATGTTTGTTACATTTTGGTCAAAGCTTTGAAGATATCTTTGTTTCAATTATTATTTTTTCTAACATTGTCATAAAGGTTCTTCTTTCTTTACTCAAATTACATTTTTGCATTTTGTGTGCTGCCATTTAATTTCTTAAACCCTAAACTCTGACATAAACATAAATCATAAATATATGTTGAGAGAGATAACTACATTTGTGAATGCCAAAATTGAGAGAAAAAAACCCTTAAAATTATTACATTGGCATCTACACACATACAAATTGCATTTGGTTAAAGTTTTTCTTTTCAATTCAACAAGTTTGAAATGATCAACTACCCCTACACAAGCACACATGATCCCTTCATCATCTTCTTGAAGAACATATAAAATTGAGGTCTATAACCAAAAGTGCAACTTAGCATTTCTAAAATAAAATAATAAGATTTTTTTATTTAATAGATAATATTTTTACAAAAATAAATTTTAACTGAATACGGAGTTTTATTATGTATATTAGAATTTTAGATAAGAATAAATTGTTGTAATTTGGAATATTGAAAATTAGGAGCAGGGGCACAGAGGGAGGAGTAGAGGGGCATTCCCATATTGGTTCTTTCCGAAATCGAAGCAGTAACCAAATCTCTGCCACGGACAACAGCGACACCGTACGACCGTCAACAACCCACCGCCACCCGCTATCGAACCTCAACCTAAACCCAAACCAAACCAACCCTAATTCTTCCTCATTCCTCAATTCTTCCCTCAAATTCGCCTTCTCCATCGTTCCCACACAAATTCCCCCCAAAATCTTTTCCGAGGGCCTCCATGTATATAAGGTCTTCTCTATATTTCTTCTGCTTTAGCTTTGCCAATTATTTCTTGTTCTCACCTCCAATTTGTTGTTCATACATCTCTTCCTCCGCAATTTTAATTGTTCATGGTGCTGGGTTTTATGAATTTCGTCCTGTGTCTTTTATTTCGTAAAAAAAATTGAAGTATTTGATTGGTGGAGACTAATGTGGTAATGTTATGTTGTTAGGACACTGATGAACAGGACCTACCAGTGCTATGCTGGTTTGGGAGAAATATAGGAGAGAAATTAAAAATAATAAACATGGATTTTGGATTATGCGACAATGTTTGTTGTGGGAAAAGGGAGTGTTTTAGCCACGTATATTTTTTATCAATGTCTAGGCTTTTGTGAAGTATATAATATTAGAACTTGGTAGAATAGTTTAACCAAGAAACGTGTTCTTGAAGTGTTTTGCCTCACTTCTGTTATGGATGAAGTGTTTTGTGCACTTCTGTTATGGAACTAGCTGTTGTTTCCGCAGGGGAGTGGTATCTGTGTCCATTTGGCTGCCTTGTGATATAAGTTTTGTTCTTGGTGCAGAATGGTTTAGTGTAAATTATTGGAAGATACGTATATAAAAGCATGGGTAGTAGTGACATGGACAAAACCCCTAAAGAGAAGGAGTCTAAGACACCTCCAGCTACGTCGCAGGTCTATCAGGGATCTTTTGTTATGTCCATATTGACAGTTAAGTGTTTAAATGATGCCAGAAATATTTTATTGTCTTCTCCAGGAGCAGTCTCCAACAACTGGCATGGCGACAATTAATCCTGACTGGTCTAACTTCCAGGTTTTGAATGACAAAGCCTTAATTTGCATATTGTGTTTTATTTTTGTCAAGCTTGGATTTTGACCCTCAATTCCTTAATGGTACAGACGTATTCTCCCATACCTCCACACGGTTTCTTGGCATCAAGTCCCCAAGCCCACCCATATATGTGGGGTGTCCAGGTATTTGTGACATACATAATGATTGGTCTATCTCATTGGTACAATACTTTAGAATACTTTATCCTTTGAGTTTGTCTTCAGAAATCTGAAGGGATTTGCAAAACTTAATGTTGCCAATCCTTTGATGTTGTTAACATTATTGTTGCTTATGGTATTATTAATATTTTAGCTGCTGTAGCTGTAGCCCAATTGCAAATATAGATGATTATATATTACCATTGTTAAACCGAAATGGATGCAACTAGTTCATTTTTTGTATTTGATATGCTTGTTGTTATTATTTACACTTGGTTCTCATAATGGCTTACTCTATGATGAGTTAATAATGATGCCAATTCTTTGCATGTCTCAAGAATGTGATATGTAGTTAGTTTTATTACATCAGGGAACTATACATGTTTATCATTCGAATTGAATCTATTGTGCAACATGAAAAATTTATGTTTAGTCATGTATTGTTGAATGCTTTGAATTTTCCCTCATGTTTCCATTGGTTTATTGATGATATATTTACTTGCAGCATATTATGCCTCCCTATGGCACCCCACCACATCCCTATGTAGCAATGTATCCCCATGGTGGCATTTATGCCCATCCATCCATTCCTCCGGTATTATTTGTATATAATGCTTTCTTGTGGAGATTATATTGTAATTAGTCATCATAATTTAGAGTTCATTAACCAATATTTGCATGTTTTTACCAATTGCTTTAGGGGTCTTATCCTTTCAGTCCTTTTGCCATGGCTTCTCCAAATGGTATTGCAGATACTTCGGTGAGTTCTTTTAGTGTTCTCCTTCTTTCTTTTTTCTCTGCTCTGCTCTCCTTGTCTCTCACTTTGTCTTTCTTTTGTCACTTCCTGTCATTTCTCCTTCCTGTGCGCTAGTTGTCTTTATCTAAGTAAAAGTAACCTACAAGTTGACATGCAGGGAAATAACCCAGGCAGCACTGAGGTTGGTGCTAAGCCTCCGGAGGTGAAGGAAAAATTACCAGTCAAAAGATCAAAAGGAAGTGCTACTGGGGATAGTTTGAATATGTGGATTACAGGAAAAAATAATGAACATGGTAAAACAACAGGAGAATCTGCTAATGGGATTCATTCCAAAAGGTAAAATTTGGTTATTGATCAGTAGTTGTTGAATTAAGGCCTCTGTTATTTGAATCAAAGTAAGCTCATAATTTAGAAAACATGGATTATCTATAACATATAAAACTAATACAAATTTAACATAAAATACATATTAAATCCAGTGAGACACTCTTATAAAATGAGCATGGGTCATTGTAGACATAATAAATTGCTACAATTTATTATAGATATTTTTTTTTTTATCTTTACTAGTTTTAAATTTTTTTAAATAAAGTAAAAATATTATAATATGAAAGCGGAGGTATTTGAAGTATCTGTGAAGTGTTTGACATGAATAAGTATCTGACACAAGTACAACTAAATCCACTACTATTTGGAATTGTCCGAGCCTTTTCTTATTTGTTATCCCTGCCAGTGTTCAGCCAAATTGTTGTTTCTTGATATGTAATTAATCATGAATTGATTTTAGTTATGGAGATCATTCTAGGTCATTCAAATAAATCTTGTAATTTGGTTTGACTTTCTTTAGCTGTGACAGTATGCAGGTGTTTAATGCAGCTTGAAAGCTTTTGTATGGAATATGTTTTTTTACTTTTAGATGACTAGAGGAACATTTGATATTTAACATGCCTGTAAACTTCCCGATATTAATAATTTTTAGATTTTCAATACTTGTGGCTTTATTTGTCTTCTCTACTTGGTAGGGCAGGGTTGGCAATGTATGGTTTATCACTTTATACAAGTCCCTTGATTGGTTTGCAATTGCATACTGGCTATACTTATACTGATGAAAATTTGGATTTGCAGTGGTGATAGTGCAAGTGACGGAAGTAGTGAAGGAAGTGATGAGAATTCCCAGAATGTAAGTTTTGTGCCACTTGTCAATATTTATCTATCCAAGAAGTAACAGCCTTAAATCTGTGTTGACTCTTGGATGCTTATTTTGGAAAATGACATCTGGATGAGTGATAGTTATCTAAAACTCTTTCTAGACTACCAAAATATAATTCTGTAACATTTTACTTTTCTGGTATCAGTAATTGGGCATGTTATAATTCTAAAAAATAACTCGGTCCTAGGGGTGTAAACACAACTTCTTAAAACTTCGGTATGTAAGAAATTACTAGTTAAAAGCATTACAATTGCAAGTTTATGATTTAAAAAATAAGAAAGGTTGGGCGGTTTTAGTCAATTTTTGTTACAAAAGAGCATAAAATGTTCACATTGTTATTACCTAAAGCCAAATTTTAAGACAGATCATGATAATCATTTTTAACTTTCTAATGTGTTTGTACATTGGGTGATGAAATTGGCATGGGTCTTGGGTCTATAACTCCTATTACACTATTTTCAGTTGCTATGGAATGGCATATTTAGCACAATTGATAAGTTAAATCTTAAAGTTAAATATCTTTTTTCAGAACATGAAACATGCTTTTTTTTCCTCATTACATTATCAATAGAGATCTTGATTTAGCTTTCAAAAAATGAAATAAAGTGATTTATCTTTATTGTACTAGTTGTTTACGATAAACTTTTAGGGCTTGTAATTTCACTTTGTTAAACTAACCAATCTCTAAAGAACCGCAAAATTCTGATCCCATTAGGTGAATTTGGTTGTATAGATCACACAACACCATTTGTATTGATCACACAATGCCATTTCGCTTGGTTAAAGACCATGGAATCTACTCTCCTCACTAATGCTTCCAGTGAACTTGTTAGCATCCAAAACATCTTCACCAACTTTTGTCATCTTTTCCTCAATTTGTGCTACATCAATATCTCGTCTTATACAATCATCTTGTATCCTACCCTTTTTGCATGATCACACATTCATTTATGCTACTCCTACCTTTTTCCTACCTAACTCAAGCCTGCAAAATTGTCTTGTAAGGTGAGAGTTATGAGATCTCTAACACACTCCCCTCCAGTCAAAATGAGGTCTCTAACACACTCCTATATCTAGTGTGTGAGACTAGATATTTGTGAGTAGTCTGATAGCTAGTGACACGATAGGTTCATCAAATCTTGCTAGGATAGGTTTTGCTACCATATTAGGAAGTGAGTTTAAGCCTAACTCATCCTCACAACACCAACTTGTAAGGTGAGGATTGTCTCAACTTATACACTTTAAATTGGCTTTATCTCTGGTCTATGTGGGATCTCCAACAGATCTTGGAAAATTCCTAGTCTTGCCTCCTAGAGTTCTCAAACTAGTCGTTACCACATCATACATGAACACCTTTCTTTTCTGTAGTTTTTCGTAACACTTCTTTTGGCACTCAATCATAACCTTTTTCCAAGTCAATAAAAAACATAAGTCTCTCGTTTTGCTTTTATAAATTCCCATAAACTCCTGTAAAAGATGATTCACTTTTTGCAGTAGACCTTCCTGACATTAAACCAAATTGATTCTCTGCAATACCTATCTTTTCTTGTAATCTATGCTTAATTACTTGTTCTCATAATTACATAGTATGACAGATAAGTTTTGTATTACGTAAGTTAACACAATTATGAATATCTTCCTTGTCCTTAAGACTTATATATATCAAAATGTTCTTCCTCTGCTTATTTGGTATCTCATACCCAAAACCTCTTGATAAGCATGGCCACAATTAGTTGTTGTGCGGTGGATTAACTTCATATGCCAACCAAAAAAAGAAAAAAACTTCATATATTAATAGGGTTTTCAAATAAAATGCAATTACCATTGAACTGACCAATAGTATATATGAATTGATGTATGTTCCAAAGCTTTAAATAATATTATTCCTGGTAAATGTGCATCAGGCTTATTTCTGGTAAATCTTTATTCCTAAAAAGCTTTACCAATACTCATACATAGTGTTAGCATGTTCATGTTTGAAAAATGAGGATCTTCCTTCTATAGCATCTTAAGAAGGTTTCAATTGATTTTTAGAAATGTAATCTATTGTAGAGGCTGCTCTTTTTTTTTGTGTTTTGTGCTTCCACTGCCTGGTAGTATCCTTGGTATTTATTGCAATGAGTTTTGTAGGACTCTCAATTGAAATCTGGGGAGAGGCAGGACTCTTTTGAAGGTATGACAAGGTTATGTTTGGAAATATTTTCTAGTTGTGTTGCTTTGTGTATATTAATAGCGTATCCATGTTACGGCTGAAATAAATGTTTTGCTATATTACAGATGAACCATCTCAAAATGGAAGTTCGGTACATGCTCCTCAAAATGGGGTACAAAGTAGACCTCAGACACTTGTTAACCAAACTATGCCTACCATACCTATATCTACTGCAAGTGCTCCTGGAGCAGTTCCTGGTCCCACTACTAATTTAAATATAGGAATGGATTACTGGGGTACGCCGACTTCATCCACCATTCCTGCACTGCATGGAAAGGTTTCTTCTACTGCAGTAGCTGGAGGAATGATTACTGCTGGGTCAAGAGATGGTGTTCAGTCACAAATTTGGCTGCAGGTTGTTGCATTATTGGGTATTACTTCACTGAACTTTTGTTTTAATCTTCATCCTTTTTGGTTAACTTTTAGGACGAAAGAGAGCTTAAAAGACAAAGGCGGAAGCAGTCTAATAGGGAATCTGCACGCAGATCCAGGTTACGGAAGCAGGTGAGTGAGAGTATAACTTTTTTCATTTTTCAGGTTGCAGGTCATAATTGTTAAATTTAAAACCCTTTTGTGTGTACTGTTCTCAGGCCGAATGCGATGAACTAGCTCAGCGTGCTGACGCTTTGAAAGAAGAAAATGCCACTCTCCGAGCAGAAGTAAGCAGGATCAGGAGTGAGTACGAGCAGCTAATTTCTGAGAATGCTTCCCTCAAGGTGATTTTTAAATCTTAAAATGCTTTGCTACCTGTTTTTTTTTTGTCTATTATTCTAATTGGCAAGCACTGTTGCCCATACCAAGTTATACCTATTGATGACACTCATATTGAACCCATATTTGAGAGAAGGAAAAGGCCTAAATGATTATATGACCATTCTAATTTTCAATTTCACTCTTGCGACCGTACAAAATTTATGCGGACTGAGTATGCTATCTGATATATATGATATAATGGTGCTGCAGGAGAGACTTGGGGAGATACCCGGTGTTGCTACGCCTGGGAACGAGGATGTTAGGTCTGGCCAGAATGATCAGCATGTTAGTAATGAAACTCTACAAAGTCGTCAGAAAGAGGCTGTGCAGGGTGTTCATTAGGATCTTGCTCCCTGCTGCGTGTTGCTTTTTTAGGAAGATAACCTAACCAAGTAGCAACAGCACGTTCTTGTTTTTGGATAGCTTTCGGTTCAAATTGTATTGAAGGCGATCATATGTAGTAGTAGAATCTATTTATGTCATATGATATGATCCCTCATTCCTAATTTGTCACGTTTTTGATGGCCAAAAACTTGTATTGTAGGTAGGGTTTCAATACTTCTTGGTCATACCTTCTCTGCTACTTCAAAAGTTAGTGTTAGCAGTAAGAAGCATGATTAGTGAAACTAATTATTGTTCATTACGTGGATTGCGGTGCTTCTGAGCAAATAATTAATCAGGAATATATGTTAAGGAAATGGATGCAAGTTCAGCCATAAGAAAGTCTTAAGCTTGAGTATAGCTTTGTCACCATCATGGATTTTTATATGAATTATATTGCATTAGAATTGTGAATGCATAATCTCCTGTTTGATAAGTTAGGAGGTTAGTCTGTCCAACGGTGATTGTTCATTCTAAATCGTTTTACATTTATTTTCAATTGTGAATTGAGTCTATTAGAAACAAAAAAGTCATGAGAAAAAATAAATTAAAATATTATATATAAAAATGAAATTAAATGGTTCAAGTGTTTAACTTAAAAAAACAAAACATGAATTCTTATTTTCAAATCCTATATCCTGATTTTATACCTTCATGGATAATTTTTGAGATAGATATTAGTTCGTTTATTTTTTATCTTCAATATGATAATTTTTTACCTCATTCTTATCATCTCGTTTTATTTCTCAATCCATCTCTACAGTTTCATTTTTATATGTTATTCTAGTAAATTTTTCCTTTTCATCAGTTAAATTTCTTAAATATATTAAAGAAATAAAAAAACACTTTATGAGCATGATAATATTTATGATTAACTTAATTATACAAGTTTGAAAGTTTGAACAAATACTTATCTTCATTTTCTTGCTTGGATTAGCTCTTGAATAGTAAAAGATTTCTGAGTATTCATCATGAAACATCATTTAATAATTTTTAATAATTTATCCATCATCTCATTTGATATTAAATAAAAAAAATAAGATTATAAATAATTCATTTCTCAAAATTTCGTATCATCTCAAGATACATAACAAAGACAAAATATTTAATCTTTATTGCTTTAAGCAATTTCTTATTTTAGTATGTATTTGATTAAATAAACTTCATTTTCTATCGTATTTCTTAGAATACCATTGCTTACAAAATAATGAAAATTAATTAAAAAATTTACAATATTGTTTCTTATCCTTAATTACTATTTCATGTTCTTCATAAAATCTTTGAGCTAACTCTTCTATCTATAATATTTTTTTTAATAATCACATGTAAATCATATAAACTAATTTTAAAAATCGAGTATTATAGGTGCGTACTTAAGATTAAGATAGTAAGAAATATATAAAGAGATCTATGTAAAATTCTAATACATATTAATAATTATATTCCATATATTTTTATATCACCGAGTCTAGATTCTTAAAATATGTAACTATTAACTTTATTCATAACTCTGTAGACATATGACATAATAAATTTTTAATCTCTATCCATAAGTCTTAATACCTTTACAACTAGAGTTATATACTTAAAGCAATATTGGATGAATTTCCAAAATTTATCATTGTATAAAACAAAGTTCATCACTTATTTACTTATATTTTTACTAGCATGATTTTTAATTGTTTATTTTTCTAAACATATGTGGATTCAAGAGCATTTTTTTTGTGATATACATTTTAGGTCATGTATGCCTATATAAAAGTTGTGACTTTTTTAGCATTTGTTATGATATTATAAAAGTTGACCAATGTCTTTGATAATTAAATTAAGATAATAAGTTGTACAAGAAGAACAAAACAATTTTTTTTTCATCTCTAACATCTTTTCTACTTTCACAAAATTATTAACACTAACTTCCTCTATCATGAAATTTAATTGTTCATTTGTTAACATACTTAATCACTTTACTAGTATCAATAATACTTGAACTATTAACCAAAAAAATTGTAGGCGATCTTCCATTTTAGTTTGTCAAATCATCACACGTAAAATTTCATTTTTTCAATTCAATTTTATATTTCTTCAAACTTGCTTGGATATATTCCAAGTTCTTTTCCAGGTAAGATACTTTATCTAACTTTAAGATAAGTAAGGTACTTTAAACCTCTTCCATATTGAGTAAAAAATTCAACATTTAGATAAATAAGGAGACAAATTAAATAGTAATATATTCTCATAAATACATTTGCAGTTCATAATCACCAACTCTTCATCTTTCAACATTCCATTCATAATTTTTCTTTTTATAACTCCTTGTTTCTATTTCTTGACAAACAACTATTGAAAATTCATTTCCATAAACATGGTTTGTTCCTTTATTTTTATTTTTTATTTTTATCTTCTCACAACTTTAAAACATCTCTTTAATATCATCTCGATGAGATATACAAAATGATATTTCATTCTTGCAACGTAGAATATTAAATATGCAAACAATATTTAAAAGGGAATATACTCTCATAATGAAACCATTTAACGTTATATTCTTTTCATTTTGACCATCTACCAACAAATTCAAACACAAATTATTTTTTCATAAAAAAAAATCCTCAAACAACAATTCACATAAAAAATAAAATTAAAAAATCACAAACCAAAAGCAATAAAATCGTAAATATTATCATATTATATAGTAATTCAAACAATAACCAGACTTCTTCACACAAATAAAATAAAAGAAATCCTTAAACATCATCTACTTTTGTATAGAAAATAGAAATAAAATAAAAATTAACTAAATGATAGTAATAATGGAATCTATAACATTAATGAAGGAGATTCTCCCATACCATTTAATCCTTTAGGTAACTGTTATTTTAAATTTAAATAACAACCCAACCCACAATAAGAAAATCCACCTATATCATATAAAAAACTACCTACAATAAAATTGTAAAAACTTATTTATTTTTATAATTACCTTTTATAATTTAATAATACTTTTATTTTAGTAATAATTTTAATAATAAGTTTTTTATTTATATCATAAGAAAAAAAAAAGATAGAAACAAATATATACGGGGTGATACATGTGTTTCAACTAGTATAAAAAAATACAATTTTGATAACTTCATGTCATCTTTTAATAAAACAATTTTACGCTCTAATAAATAAAAATTAATTAATTTATTTAATAAAATAAATAATTGAATAGCTTTATTTCAAAATAATTAAATAATTTCTCTTTTTAAAAATAAGAACTATATATTTTTTACTACTTTTATAAAATTATATATATATATATATATATATTAAATTTCATTTTTTAATTAAGTAATTAATTTATAAAAATAAAAACTATAAAAAACCATAAAATTATATATATTTTAATGTAATAAAATCGTAAATACATATATACAAAAGTATATATATTTTTTCTAGTTATAAATAATAAATTGAATAATTGAATTTGAAAATGTTAATATTAATTATTATAAGTTTAGCAAATGACATTTGTATAATTAAAAATATTATTATTATATTAGTAAAACAAAGACAAAATATTATAGTGTATGGCGATACAGTAGCAACTTTGCTTATTCTTCTTCCTTCCCTTGTAGTGCTATTCTCCACCACTTTTCTTCGTTTTTTCCGCTCCCCGGGAAACTATTGTAATGCTCATAACCACACCAAAGTGAATATGAATTATTCTCGATGTTTGTACTCAATAATGGATAAGGTTATGAAGAAAAAGGTTAAGAAAATGGAAGGTGGTGGTATCATTAGCTTCGTATAACTTCTTATTCCCAAATTTGATGGTTATGATTACTGGGCAATGTTGATGGAGAAATTTTTTCACTTTAAAGAATATTGGAATCTTGTTGAAAATAAAAAGGAGTGGAGCCTATAGATGCACAAAGCAAATTAATTAGAGAATGAAAGTTAAAAGCTTAAAAGAAAATAATTACCTTTTTCAAGCACTATATCAATATATAAATTTGCAATCATATATTCATTAATATTATTTTTAATATGATTTTTTTATTATTATTTTTCTTATATTAAAAAGTATAATAGTAATAGTATTAAAATAATATTAATATTAATAATAATAGTAATTATATTAATAATAATTTTAATAATCATATTAATATTAAATTAATTATAATAATAATATTAATAAGTATAATATCAAAGTAATATTAATAACAATATTAATAATATAATATTAATAATGCTAATATTATTATTCTTAATAACATTAATATTAAGATTAAATATAATATTATTATTAATGATAATAAAATAATAATAATAATTGAGAATAATAATATTAAATATGATAATAATATTCTTAATCATATAAGTCAATAATAATAATAATAATATCATAAATAATAATATGAATATTAAATAGCAACAAAAGGTATATCCTAAGTTTTATCAATGATTTCACTTGTAAAACTTGAATTTATTTCTTACAAGTCAGAAGCTTTTACCATGTTTAGAAATTTTAAAATTTGTGTTGAAAAGGAAAATGATGCATCTACTGCTTGTTCAAGGACAGACGAAGGTGGTGAATTTATCTTAAATGAGTTTGATAATTTTTATAGAGATCAATGTATTAATAAACAATTGAGTATAGCCTATACTCCTCAACAAAATGAAGTTGCAGAGAGCAAAAATAGTACAATTATGAAATTTGTACGTTCTATGTTGGTAGAGAAGCGTGTTCCTAAAATGTTTTGGTTGAAGTTGTGAGGTGGAGCGCACATAGTTTCAATAGATGTCCTACTGTTGTTGTATAGAAAAAAACTCTGAAGGAGGCATGGAGTGGTGTGAAGCCAACAGTTGATTATTTTAGAGTTTTTGGATGTGTAGCTCATGCACATATTCCAGAACAAAAAGGAAGTAAGTTAGATGAAAAGAACAAGAAATGTGTTATCTTAGGAGTTAGTGATGAATCAAAAGCGTACAAATTATATGACCCACATTCTTATAAAATCATCATTAGTAAGGATGTCATATTTCAAGAAGATGAATGCTGAAATTGGAATAGAAGTGAAGAAGAATGCAAATTGGATGATTTAAAGTGGAAAGATGTTGAAAGTGACATTGAAGAGGAACTAGAAGGCAATGATGTTGATTCAAGTGAAATTGGTTATGGTTCTATTCCTAATGAATCAATTGCAGAAGATTCACTAGCAAGTGGTTATACTTCTAGTGAATCAAATGAGGACTAGTTATCAATATTGAAGGAACGAAGGGTAAGAAGAGAACCATCATGGATGATAGACTTTGAAATAGGTTAAGGTTTATCAGATGAAGATGGGCAAAATGATATGATAATGCTTATTGAAGCTGACCCACTTACATATAAAGAAACTGTCAAGAGTAAAAATTGGAGGGATGCAATGATGGCCAAAATTGAGTAAATAGTAAAAAAAAACTTGGGAACTAACTGGTTTACCATAAGAAGTGAAACTAATTGGAGCGAAGTGAGTTTTCAAGACTAGACTCAATGAGAATGGAGAGATAACACAAGTACAAGGAAAGACTAGTGGCAAAGGGGTATGCACAATAGTACAGAGTAAATTATACTAAAATTTTTACTCCAGTTGCTATACTTCACACCATTCAATTAATCCTTGCTTTAACATTACAAAATAACTTGGATGACTTTAGTTATATGTAAAAGTACATTTCTTCACGATAAACTCAGTGAAGAAATCTTTGTGTAACAACCATTGGGGTATGAGAAGAAAGGTGAAGAAGACAAAGTTTACAAGCTAAGAAAAACATTGTATGGCTTAGGCAAGCACTAAGGGCATGATATAACAAGATAGATGCTTATTTTGTTCATGCACATTTTGAAAGGTGCTCATGTGAACACACATTATTCACTTAGTGGAAAGAAGGAGGAAACATTTTAGTAGTAATTCTTTATGTTGATTATTTAATATATATTGGAAATGACAAAAATATGTGTGATGATTTTAAGAATTCAATGATATTGGATTTTGACACGTCTGATTTGGGAAGAATGAGGTACTTTCTTGGGATTGAGGTGATACAAAATTCAAATGAAAATTTGTGTGTTAGAGAAAGTATGCCCGTGAAATTTTAGCAAGGAATTGGAGGGGATAAAAGCAATTCAGTTCAGAATCCTATAGTTCCAAACACAAAGTTGACAAAGAATGGAGTTGGAACCAAAGTTGATGAAACTTTATTTAAACAATTGGTTGGTAGTCTGATGTACTTGACTGCAACTAGACCTGATATGATGTATGGAGTGAGTCTTATCAGCAAATTTATGTCTTATCCAAACGACTCTCATTAGATTGCAGTAAAAAGACTGTTAAGGTATGTGAAAGGTACAACCAAGCTTGTAATTCTCTACAAAAAAGGTGACTACATAAATTTAATAGCTTATACTGATAATGGTTTTGTTGGTGATTTGGATGATCAAAATAATACTTTTAGTTTTGTTTTCTTACTTAGTTTTGAGCTATTTCATTGGCTTCTAAGAAATAACCTATAGTGACATTATCTACTACTGAAGTTTAGTACATAGAAACTGCATATTGTGCTTGCCAATGTATTTGGCTGAGAAGGGTGCTGAAAAAACTTTGTCACAAAGAAGAGAAGAGTACCCTGATTCAGCTTGACAACAATCCTAGTACAAAACTGTCTAAGAATCAAGTTTTTTCATGGAAGGAGCAAGCATATTGATATACAGTTTCATTTTCTTAGGGATCTAACAAGATACAAAGTTGTGGAGTTGAGTTACTGTAATTTTCAAGATCAGATTGCAGATATAATGACAAAGCTTCTCAAGTTAGAACAATTTTGAAGTTACGGAGTATACTAGGAATGGTTGATGCTTCAGCGGTAAACTAAATGCTTTATTTTCCAGTTTTCCATTACTGTTTCTAGTTTCCTATTTATTGAGCACGTTTAGGCGGAAGTTACCTTATTTTTAAGGATTCATCTACACATATTTAGATCATGTAAATTGTGGGTAAGTTATGATTTTTTGTTTTTAAAAGGCTATGAAGCCAGTGCGCTATTCAATTTTCAAATTGAATAAAATATTCTTTCTCAAATTCATAGCAATGTCTTACCATAACAACCTAATCCTTGAACCCTTTGCATTACTCGAACCGATTACTGACTTGAGTATTAGAGTACTTGCAAAGATCCCTCCCAGGACCTAGAACTTGGAACCGTGAACCCCAACAAGTTGAGAAGAGAAGACTGAGGTGAAGAGCACATGACTGACCAAAGACTAAAGTGATTGTGCAGGGTTTACCAATCTTGTAGTAACATTTTGGCACCTACCGTGGGGCTGTGTTTATCCTTGTCCAATCACATGGTGATTACGAGAAATATGGGAGATAGGCAGCATCAAAAGAACCACAAGCCAACTACATTGACTTAATGACTTTAATGTTGAAATTGTGTTGCAAGATGGAGACCCTAAAAAGAAAGATCACAGAGAAGAAGAATGCCCTAAAAGAAGAGAATGATAGACTAAAACAAAGGATAAAAGCCACTGAGAGGGTGGAAACAGACTAGAATGACCCTTCAGGGTCGAACGAGTAGGCATTCCTGCGAAAGGAGACGAGGATAACTCCTGCGCAATGTCAAAAACCCCAACATCAATGAACACGTTTGGCCCATCCTCTCGCTGACACCTTTTTACCGAGACCATAATGGAAACAAAGCTTCCTATTAACTGGAAAGGGCCTACTTTGGACATATATGATGGCTCCACATACCTTGACGAATAAATAGATGTGTGTGTCACCCTAATCGGTTTATACACGTCTGATGATGTAAATTTTCTTGCAAAGTTTTCCCTACTTCTTTGAAAGGGGCGGTGCTTAGTTGGTTTATTCATTTGCCGACTAATGCCATCGATTGCTTTGACATGCTGGTGACAAAATTTGGAGCCCAATTTGCCACCAGATGACCTCATCATCTAAAGTCCATAGTGTTAGTCAATTTGCAACAAGAAAAGGAGGAACCTCTTAGGACTTTCATGGAGAGGTTTGGCAAAGTTACCCTCAACATTCAGAACTTAAACCCAAAATTTGTCATGCATCACATGGTCACGACTCTCAAGTCGGGACCATATTAAGCCAACTCAGCCTTAAACTTTTCTACTGCATCAGATCCTTTCTTCAACAACCCGTCACCTATGTTTTGGCTAACTAGTAAGGTGAACAAGCACAACTCCAGAAAAGCATTGTTAAGCTCCGTGACGAATGAGGAGTTATAGGGCTCTTTCTCTGAATCACTCAAGTCAAGAATAATTTGATTTGAAATCATGATGCTTTGATTTAGAAAGTCCATGACAGAGGAGCAATCACAGACAACAACAGAAGGACAAAGACAATTCAGGGAACACCAAGAAGAGGAGTGGTCAAAATGTCGACAGGATGACTTCTGTGTCCTTTTTGTGATGCCAAGAGTTTGAAGGAGGGATGAGTGCTCCACCTCTGTGACAACTATCAAGTATGCCAACCATTTTCCCTTATGGGCAGCATAAGGATGCCTCTTTTCGAGTAAGTCTCTGAAAAAACTTTTGTCGCAAGACAAATTCGTGTCGGCAAGAATATATGCCCAAACCAAAAATCACTTAGTCAAGATAACAACAAAACGAGAGAGTAAATGAAAAACCATATCGTGAATATTGTCATTGTGGTGTTGTGACCAAAAGGTACCGAGGAGTCTTCAGGTGAAAATTCTACAGGAAAGTTCGTCTAAGACCACCATGACTGCGAAGTCCTTACTTATCATGGTGGATATCAGTCAACATCGATACCGAGTAGGGTTCCTAGTCCAGTATAAGAGAAACTTAGGGATATCATCACTATATACATAAGACTGACCTCCTCCTTTGACTAACACTTTAAAGAACCCGTGTTTAAAATTTTTGTATGAAGATGTAAAGGGATCGAGTAGACGGTTCCTCGATTGGCTAATCAAGGATTAGCAACCAACTCGTTTTCTGAAATGAGTATAGTAATAATAAATGAGAATAACGAGAGTCGTGCTTAAACTAGGAGCCGAGCTTAACATTTGGAAGGCCTGAAGGTATGCCCAGTTGTTGGGGTGAAGTTGTGAGGGAGCCAGATTCAAGGCTTTAAGTACTGCCATGACAAACTCAAAGTGTATGTCCTTTATTACATGAGAATATAAACAGAAGAAGTGAACAGTCAAACTACCCCGGCTGTGATATACAAGGTCAAACGATGAACAATGACAAAGCGAAAAAAATTGTCGGCTACTGAAGATTCTACTATATCTATAATATCAGCAAACTATCTTAAAGATGATGACATTCTAAACTTAGAACCCATTTGGCGACCCTCAGGATCTACCCAATCGTCCTCAAAAGGGATGACTTCGTCGACATCCCCTTTGTTGTCGTTATCAACCGCTAAGGACGACTCAGTGCCCCTTACACCCCCTCAACCCCGACTGACTCACGACTTGACCTTGGAGAATCACTACTACTAAGAGAGTCGCCAATGGGGTTAACCTTCCTGACCCCAAACTAACCCATTTAGTCAACTCAACAAATCCACTCGAAGACCTCGAAGATGAATAAGAATCAGAAGCAGAGGAAGCCATTTATTTACCCCGAAAGAAGATACCACAAAGGCTAGTGCCAAGAACTAGGCAAATTGACGACAACAAAGGGGTATTACGACTTAAAATGGGCCACCACTACTGCTATTTATAGGGAGTGGGAGGAGATGAACCGTTGCAACTTCTTGACCATTGGATAGGCGATCCATCAATGGACCAAATCACGTGACCCTTCACATGGCGTGAAACACGAGTACCCTTATCAAAAGGTCACTACGCTTCAAGTGCCTCGACCTTGAAGAGTCACAAATGCTAATCGTTAACGACTACAATATCAAGACGCCTACATTCAGTATTCGGTTATGACTCTATTTGAAGTTATCCTCGGACATCACACTCCTCGATGACTTAGGGGGCTACTCCCCAGATTTCCGTACGGTCGAGACCTCTACCATCGTGGTATCTTGGCTTGACCGAAAAAGTAAGCTTCATCGTCGCCTTTACTTTGAAACAAATTAATACCAATAGACACAAGACAATTACCACCTTAATTTAGATTAGGAGGGTGATTAGGCCTATATGGCCCCGAGATTTTGATCCATATAAGGAAGACCCATTGTGAGTCTATAAATACAAGAATAGTTTCATGATACCAGGTAACAAAATCTTAATCCTTGAATCCTTTAGATTAATTGGATTGATCACTGACTTAAGTGTTGAAATACTTGCAGAAACCCCTTCCGATATCAAAAGCTTGGAGACGTGAACTCCAACAAGTTAAGATAGAAGATTAAGATAAAGAACATATACCCAACCAAATACTAAAATAATTGTATAGGATTTACCGACCTTACAACCTTACAGTGATAAAATAAATTAAAACTATGTTTTGATGAGTTTCTTTTAAAAATAATTTAATGAAAGAAAAATAAAAGTTAAAAAAGAATTAACTTAATCATTTTATTTTTAATTATGTGTAAATTAATTTTAATTTATGAAAAAGTTAATTTTATTTTATTTTTCGTATTTTTCTTGTAATCTTCAATTATAAAACTTTTGTGTTTCCTCAATAGGGAACTCGATCTTATCATCAACCTTATGTTTACGAAGGAAAAGAATTTATAAAAATTAGTTTTAACCTATAACTAGAAAGTTAATTTGGTTTAGTTTTTGTGGAGGTTGGTTTATTTCATTTTTATTTTATGAACAAGTCTTTAATTGATTTTTATCTATCGTATAGAAATCTGCATGACAGAGACGACTTTTTGGTGAAGAGAAAAACAAATCAAAAGCCATGATAGTAAAGAAACCGTGATTTTGATCTAAACAGTGAATTATGAACTTTTGACAGTTTGAATAGGATGAAGCTTTGATCTTTGATGGTTGGACACTCTCATCTCATCCCACCTTCTTTGTGTCCATACAATTTTTCTGTATGTCTCTCTCTCTCTCTCTCAAGTCCCACAAAAATGTAAACTCTTTCTTTCTCTCCTCGTTCAAGTCGCACGATGTCTACCTCTGTGTCTGTTTCCATGGCCACCACAGTGTCACACTCTTTACCCCTTTCACTTCCCAAACTCAAACCACCCTCTGCCTCCCCTTCACTCTTCCGCCGCACCTTTTTCCCCAACTCATCTCTCAACACCCTTCCCAACCGCACCATTTCCTTCACCACTTTCTCACCATCGCTCTCTAACCCAGCCCGCAAAACCAGACACGTGCCGCCAAAATTCTCCCAAGCCGACACCGGAAGCACCTCCAACTCCTCCTCGCTCACCCAAACCGTGAGTCCTTCTTTCCACGTGTCACTCTTTCATTCAACGGAAACCGTTTCAGCTTCTGTTTTACTTGTTAGGTTGTGGGTGTTCTTCATTTGGCGGTGTCCCTGGGCCTTATTCTGGCGGCGGACAAGTTTCTGAAGCAAGCGTTCGTGGCCGCGGCGATCAAATTCCCCAGCGCCTTGTTTGGGATGTTCTGCATATTCTCGGTTCTCATTACTCTCGACGCCACCGTGCCCTCTGCCGCTGCGGCATTGGTGAGCTTCTTCGAGCCGGCGCTTTTGTTCATTCAGAGATGGCTTCCGCTCTTCTATGTTCCCTCTCTCGTTGTTCTGCCCCTTGCCGTCAAAGATGTTCCCGCTGCCTCTGGTCTCAAAATTGGCCTTATTTTAGGTCAAAGCTTCTTTCTTTTCTTTCTTGCTGAGTTGCTTTTAAAGTTGCCGCCTTTTGGGTTGAAGTCCAATTTGGTTTTTAAACGCTTGAGATATTGTCAGTACTAGAAAGTATAAAATATTTTATACTTGAAAGTATAAAATATTTATTTTGGGTTGCATAACTTTATTACTGTTTTATTTGGTGTTCAGTTTGGAACTATTAGTTCCTCAAATTACCCTTAATAACCTATCTGTTTTTGGGGGACCAATTTGATTATTTAGAGTTAATTTTTAGTTACTCTCAGCATTTTTTCATAAACTTCTCATGACATTTTAAATTATGAAGGGTCAAATCTGCCCTATCTTTTGCATTATGATGAGCCTGTGCTGATTAGTGTTGAAAATTACTGATATTTGTATTGTTGTTCAGTTGGAGGATGGCTAGCTACACTTTGTGTTGCTGGTTACACGGCTATAGCAGTAAGAAATGCTGTGAAAACAGAATTGGTAGAAGCTGAGCCTATGGGAAAGCCGTCTCCATTTTCTGCCTTTGAAGTGTGGACATGGACTGCTGTTCTCATTATATCTTTTGTTTCTGCCTTGTTTTACCCTATAGCTCTGGGTACAAGTGCCAGAACATGCCTTCCGTTTTTGCTTGCAGCCACTGTGTTAGGCTACATGGTTGGCTCCGGGTAAATATTTTCCTTTCACTGCTGCATATACAAGTAGACCATTGCTTTTTCCCTCGTACAAGATTTCTCCCGAAAAGGCATTAAAAGAAGAGAGTATTCCTATTTCCATGATAATGCTATTAAAATTTTCTGCTATCTGTTATTTTTGAAATTTTATCTTTTCTAAAATTTCACTAATTCTTGCTATTCTTTTTCCAGGTTGCCATCGAATGTGAAGAAGGTCTTCCATCCTATAATTTGCTGTGCATTATCAGCTGATCTGACAGCATTTGCTTTTGGGTATTTTTCCAAGTCAGGACTTGAACCTGTGCTAGGTATGATTGGAAGATAACTATTAGTTACTTATTATGTAGGTTTCCCTGAATTTTGGTTCCCATTTGCTGATTTCAACTAGAAAAGAAACATGAGATTTAAATTACTAGTTTCGAACTTATTCTAACTGCACAGTGTACATACTTATCATTTATGATAAGCATTTGAAGTCTGCTGGAAAGTTGAGTAATAGGTAGCGAACTATTTACTGTTCAAATCAAGTAGGTAAAAACCTTCTAGTAGGACAATGAGGTATCGAATGACTTTCTCCTAATGTAAAGGTAAACTGAGCTAAGCTCAACTGATTTGGTTGGATATACAACAGCCCCATACTTATGATAATGTAGAGTTATGTCACTAAAGGCTTTCAGTTTAATGTAGCAGAGTGTGATGAAAATTTATCAAACGATACTATTATGTAATGGCCTAAATTTGTTATGAATTGTTTCTTATTATGTATAAATATGAAGAGTAAATAAAAAAGTGATTTAAGGTCCGTTTAAGATATCGTATTATTGGAGTGCTTGGATCACTCTAGTCGACATGATATATGTAATAGACATAATGAAAATAACTTCAGAGGAAATAGAATGATTTTTTGTGTGTAGAAATGTTCTCCAATATGCTTTTTCTAAAGCAGCACCAAGTTTACTTGGGGTCTGTGAGCCACAGATCCATTTAAAGGTCATTAGTGCTAACTCATGGATTTATATCTTAATTCTTTTACCCAAAATTTGTTGAACTAATCGTAACTTCTGTTAATCCTACCATTGTTTGATTGACATCCTCAATATAATACGTGTGCTTTGTTTGCTTACTACTAGGCAAGTTGTAAATCCCTACTACCCTAATGTCATGGTTTATGTAGATGAAAAACAAGTTCTTATTTATTTCTTCCCCAAGCTAATTGTTGATTTGGTTATTTACTCTTTTAGGTTATATATTACTTATAGATCATGGCTAATGGAAGATTGTTTGGTAATGGAAAACAGAGAAAACAGTTATTTTCTGTGTTTCCTGTTCAATTTTTTTAAAACATAGATTGAATACAAGGTGACATTTTTGTATTTAAAAAGCGAAAACAGAAAAAGAAAATAAGAAATAAAAGCCCAAGTACCTTCTTAGGAGCTGTTCAGTTTGAATTTTTTAATTTTTTCACTTTTAAATAAAAAAGGCCACCTTATTTTTATTCAAATTCTTTCGTTTTGAATGTTCTGTTTTAAAAAATTTGTATAGGGCTATAGGAAATAATGATTGCAAGAATTATAAGAAAGTAATAAAAAATTGATTTCATTGTTTCCTATACAAAATTTTCTATACGTGGGAAGCAAAATGGAAACAAGATGGCATTTTTGTAATTAAAAAGATAAAAAAAAAAAACATTTTCTCAAACTTAATGTTCTTATCCGTTTGAATGGGAAGTAGTTTCCTACCTTTAAGACTTTGGCAAGGACTTTACTCTACACGCCTGTCCCAAGCTTCAAAGCGGTATGCATTGTACTGAATCCTAATCTCATTAAGACTTGGCTTGTCACTTTCAAGTTTCTAAAGCATTTGTTTAAGACCATGCATCAACTGAACATAGTGAAAGGTTCTTCTAATAGGAGAATCTACCATTAATTAATAGGATTTTGATGCCATGTTATTTTCTTCATTTGCAGAAAATTTGCTTTTCTAAGAATGGTTACGCCTAATCAATGATCATCTTATGGGATTCGGTTGGGGTTAGCTGGCATGCTTTTGGACATAAGTAACACTTTTTGGAAAATTTGGAAATGATCTCACGCAGTAAAAAAATTATAATTTAAAGGCTTTTTAAGGTGGTTGAACTAATAATTTCAGAGGTTGAAAATACAAAATATGAAGTCTCTGTATGTGTTTAGGCTAAGACATAATAGTTTACTTTGAATCCTTGTTTATGCAAGAATTACCAATAAGAGCCGTCCCTACAGCCTACCAATATATGGATAATCAACAATATGCTCCCTAGTGTCGGCACTAAAGAAGCTCCCATCTTCTGCATCTAGCACCCTCAACAATATATCTATATTATGATACAAGTTGTGTTCATGGTGCTTCTTGGATGTAGCTGAAACCATTAGCAGACAAAAATCTCCTTTCAACTCAATAGGGTACTATCTTTGTTCAAGAATAATTAGGAATTATGATGCTTCAAATGTCTAGTTTTATGGAGAGTATGCCTGGGGTTTGATTTCAAATCATTTTTTCCTTTTATCTGTCATACAATATGGTTATTCACTCTGGTCCACTGTTCCCATGCAATTCTTTTATTTATGCTATTTCAGCATACTATATCTGTACTTTGTCTCTGTTGATTATTTTTTCTACATCGTAGGATATTACCTTACAAAGGCATCCTCTAATCCTGGAGCTGGTGATATTTTGATGGGATTTTTGGGATCTGTCATTCTCTCATTTTCCTTCTCTATGTTCAAGCAAAGAAAGGTAACCATCTAAGTTTCCCAGTAAATAACTCGTACACTGCTGTAAAAAAATTAAGCAGATGAATACAGTGTTTGACAAATTGCAATCAAACTTATACCTGGGCTATGTTTGATATGTTATTTCTGAGTAGCTAATAATATAGAGTAATAGTTCTAATGATATACATTAATAGTTCAATAAGTGAGTATACCAGTACTTGATGCCAATTTTATTTGCACATTTAACCCTTGCCAGCCTCCTCAAGATTAAAAGGTGGATTGGTGATTTCATTTTTAATAATTTGACTAGCATTCATTAAACTTGAGTTAACATAATAAATATTGTATTATCATATTGTGGTAATGTTAAGCCACCAACGATGGGCTAATAAAGAGGATTTTGGGTAGTTTGCAAAAGGTTATAAGTACACATGGTAAATTCTCCCCAAAGGGGCGTGTTGATGGTAGTTTTTTTCTGTTTTTTGTCTGGATATGTAATTTAACTTGGTTATACTACTAGAAGCTTACCTATTATCTTTTTTTTTTTTTTTTTTTCCTTTTCATTTTTTTTTTAAATTATTTAAAATTTTTTTAATGTGAATTGAATTGTCATTTGTTTTTTTGGAGTTTGATTTTATGTGAATATATAATAATTAAATAATGTTATGAGCTAAAAATA
>Ga0099825_1001555_pt1 | contig 29490 bp, 16 predicted proteins | sample SiratroredBW_FD_76838 | JGI IMG/M metagenome (GOLD analysis project Ga0099825, IMG submission 76838) | Root nodule microbial communities of legume samples collected from California, USA - Siratro red BW | ecosystem: Host-associated > Plants > Roots > Nodule | place: USA: California | collected...
GTGTGGTGGAGATGCAAAGGAGTTTTTTTTTTTTTTTTTTTTGGTTTTTTTTAGTGTTTTGTTTTCTTTTTTGTGTGGGGGTGGTTTTTGGTTTGGGGGTATGGGGGATCTTCCCGGTTTTCTTTTTTGGGGGGGGGGGGGGTGGGGGGGGTGGAGGGGGTTTTTTTTTTTTTTTTTTTTCTGTTTTGTGTAGTGCTTTGGTTGACTCATGGTGGGAGAGTTGATTATGGTTGTGACGTATGAGGGAACTTCCCAGTTGACTTTCATGGTGGTGTGGTGCCATGAGGGAGGTGCATGGTAGGAAGAGCGTGGCTGCCGGGGTTGGTGTTTGCATGTGACTTAACATGGTGGCCTTCCATAGTGGTTTGGAAGCAATGCTGCTGTGGTGGTGCGTGGAAGAGGAGAAGTGATGAGGGTTATGAATGTTATGTGCATGAGGGTATATGTGAGGGTGAGGTGCTCATGGTTGGTAAGAGAGATGGTGGGAGTCACGGATGGTAGGTGGAAAGAGGGTAAATTGCGAAGAAGAACGTAAAAGATGCAAAGTTGGCGTAAGTGAGTGTGAGTACGCTGTTTATTGTGTATATGTTGAGTGAAGAAAGTGAAGATTGTACAGAAAAAGTGCACAGGATTCCCTGCAGCGGTTGATGACGTGTTGAAATAAAAGTGGTAAAGCTGGCATGTATAAGGGATTTGGGTAGGATCAGGTGCCAATTGCAGAATTGCAGGCGATAGCTTTTTGGATTTTAGTGGCCATTAGTTGTTTTGAGAGGGACGGAGCAGTGAAGGTGTTGAAGATTTGCTATGTGTTGGATAGCATGTGAAGAGAGATTTTGGGTACATGATAAACTTTCTTTCTTTCTTTACAGAATTGATGATGAATTGTTTTAGGGAAAATGTTTTTTTGATAACCATAAACCTTTTGTCAATTGGTCAATTGCAGAGGTGGATTGTGCGCTTGCATGGACAAGGAGCAATATTGATATTTTATTCAATGTTAAAATATTTGAAATTTTTCATCCTTTTTCCGCAGGGCGTTTGGGAGACGATTCTGCCTTTCTTTGAATTCTTCTTACAGCACACTTAAATTTATTATTTCTATAATTCAGTAATTTTCTTTTTTTATTGATGTCTTTTCTCTTTTTTCTTGCTATCTTTTTTCTATAACTATATTTTATTCTATAAATAATTAAATTAAGAAGACAAGAATATAATGTGTCTAATTCTTAACTTAAATACGTTAGACTTATTTTTATTATAATTAACTTGAGTTCTAATTACACTTTAAATATTTAATATATTTAGTTATGTATATTTTATTTATTTGTTTTAGTTTGGTTAGTTGTGAATAAGTTTCAATTTTTCATCACTTGACAATATTATAATAATAATAATTATTATTATTATAATTATTAAATATTAAAAATGATAGCAATAATTATTGTCTAATTGAATAAAAGTGAGTACCATAAATCCTATTCTTTTCGATGACCGGAAAATACATGTCCATAGTTTGTCTATCATAATAAAAGAATTAAAATTTTAATTATTATAATTAAAATAATTATAAAAATTATTTTTAAAAATTATATTAAAATTATATAAATATAAAATAAATATAAACCTTTTTATTAATTTTATAATTTTATAATTATATTGTAAATTCCTATCAAAATAAAAAAAAATTATAATAATTTGTTTATATAAAAATAATTATAGAATATTCTAATATTTATTTAAAAATATGATTATGATCATATAATAAAAACACTTTTAAAATATTTAATGATATTATTTACATAGGTCAAGGAAGGACACATTTGATTTGTTGGTGAATTTTTCTATGATCAGTGTCTTAAGTGTTCATAAAATGTTATGCAGTCAAGTTGTTAAATACACAAGGTTCAACACATAAATACATATGGTTAAACAAATAAATTTCAGAACATATGGTTAAACAATTAATCACTTAAATACATATGGTTAAACAAATAAATTTGTAGTGAGGTTTTTTACCCAGAACATGTGTGATTTGGTTCCTGTTCAAGTAAGGCAGAGTTGTGGTAAAGAGTTTGGTGGAGAACATCCAATAAATGAAACTTCACATAAATGAATTTTCACTCTTAAACACAAATTAAATTTAAGTTTTTGAGGTATGACATGTGTAATTTGGTAGATAATGCAAAACATGTAAGGATATTACTTATGAAGGTGAGGGAGGAACAAATTTGTTGTATGTGTTGGTTGGTTAAAAAGTTTTGTTGAGTTAAACACTTAAATAGACAATGTTAAACACGTGTATATGCAGTGGTGCTGATGGCGCAGAACCTATGTCCCTTGCTTCATGTTATTGTTAATTGGTGAATATTATGGTGACCCAAGGCAGAATTTTGGTCATTCCCATGGTGCAAAACATGTAAGGATATTACCTATGGAGGTGATGGACGCATATATTTGTTGTCTTTGTTGGTTGGTCAGAAAGTTGTGGTGACTTAAACACTTAAAACATAGTTTTACACACTTGTATGTGCAACGATGTTGATGGCATAGGACCTTTGTCCCTTGCTTCATGTCATTGTTAATTGGTGAATATTATGGTGACCCAAGACAAAGTTTTGGTCATTCCCATGGTACAAAACATATAAGGATATTACTTACAGAGGTGAGAGAGGAATAAATTTGTTGTTTATGTTAGTTGGTCAGAAAGTTGTGCTGAGTTAAACACTTAAATAGACAACGTTAAACACTTGTATGTGCAGTGGTGCTAATGGTGCAGGACCTCTGTCTCTTGCTTCATGACATATTTAAGTGTTCTATCGTGACCCAAGACAGAGTTGTGGTGACTCCCATGGTGCAAAACATGTAAGGATATTACTTATGGAGGTGAAGAAGGAACAAATTTGCTATCTGTGTTGGTTGGTTAGAAAGTTGTGCTAACTTAAACACTTAAATAAACATGTTAAACACTTGTATGTGCAGTGGTACTGATGGTGCAAGACCTTTGTCCCTTGCTTCATGACATTGTTAAGTGTTCCATGGTGACCCACAACAGAGTTGTTGTGATTCCCATGGTACAAAACTTATAAGGATATTACTTATGGAGGTGAGGGATGAATAAATTTATTGTTTGTGTTGGTTGGTCAAAAAGTTGTGCTGAGTTAAACACTTAAACAGACAGTGTTAAACACTTGTATGTGCACTGATGGTGCAGGATATGTCCCTTGTTTCATGTCATTATTAATTGGTGAATATTATGGTGAACCAAGACAGAGTTTTGGTCATTCCCATGGTGGAAAACATGTCAGGACATTACTTATGGAGGTGAGGGATGCACAAATTTGTTATCTTTGTTGGTTGGTCAGAAAGTTGTGCTGAGTTAAACACTTAAATAGACAGTCTTAAACACTTGTATGTGTAGTGGTACTAATGGTGAAGGACCTCTGTCCCTTGCTTCATGTCCTTGTTATTTGGTGAATATTATGATGACCTAAGGCAGAGTTTTGGTCATTCTCATTGTGCAAAACATGTAAGGATACTACTTATGGAGGTGAGGGAGGCATATGTTTGTTGTCTTTGTTGGTTGGTCAGAAAGTTGTGCTAACTTAAACATTAGATAAACAGTGTTAAATAGATAAATGTGCAGTTAGGTTTTTAACCCATAACATGTGTGAGTTGGTTCTTGCTCAACCAAGACAACTTCTTATTCAACTTTTCCATTAAAATTATTTCCTCTTTTAATTGTTTCGTATCTGCATAATTGTTTCTACTTCTTTTCACATATTTTTATATTTATAACTTTACTAATAAGTTTATGCTATGTAAAATTAAATTTTTAATATTTTTCTTAATTTTTATATCAAGTTTTAAGTCTTGTCTATTTTAAGATTGATCTCAGCTAGCATGTTGGTTCAAGTGGTTAACTAAAACATAATTTTTTTTCAATATTATTGTAATTAAAGAATAATGGTAGCTTAAAACTGAAGGATTAAAGCTCTTTCTTTTTTATTTATCCAACCACTCACTACATACAAAAAGAGTTATTACAAAATATAAAAGATGTTAGATACAAACATAATTACATTTTTGTTTCTTTTACAAGACTAACTATTAAACTAACATGGCTTGCTGACCATTGGACTATTACAAAACCAGTTGAATGAACTTAAATTGAAAATGAAACAAGTTAAAAAAGAAAACCTTTGAAGTCTGGAACACACAAGTAACAAAAAAAAATCAACCATACAAGCAAACATGTAGCATAATAGATATGTCAAGCATTAATTAACTACTTCCACATCCCAAGCTTAATACATCATAACAACCTCTTATGCTTATTCTATTCAGTATTCACTAATAAACCATTTTGCTTCCTTTCATTCTCTAACATTGCCATAGGGTTCACTACTCTTGGCCTCCCAATCTTCTTTTCTCACAACCATTTTGTCTAAAAACCTGCATAATTGAACAAACCACAACTTTTTAACGTGCATGAATGTGAAAAAAAAGGGAGAGGAGACATGTGTATGCCATAACCGAAATCTTTCATCAATTATTGTACATAGGAAGGGTATGATTTAAGCAACTAAATAATAATCAAATATCAACAAAGAAGAAATCATTGAAGTTGGCTCAACTAACAAGTCTAAAGTTTTTCAATTTTAAAGGTAACAAGATATACCAGAAATCGGGTTATGAGGATATTAATGGTAAAAAAAAGTTAGATTTGATTCAAACTTCTAAAGTGGAATCTGACAAGAGTGTATATAACTATGTTATTTAGATCTGAACAAAATAGTAATAATAATAAGCTTACACGGTAGAGGGAAAAGAACTAGAACAACTTTATAAATTTTATGTGCATCTCCAAAATTATCAATCTGTAACTACAAAATTATTCACACAAAAATTACAACCAGAACACAACATATTAGAAACACAACTATTAAGAATGATTAAATGTATTGATGAGCAAGTAAACATGCAAGAATCATAAATGCTAACAACAACAAAAGGAAAAAGGATAATTTTACTTATAGCCTTTCCCATCTCTTTAATTTCAAAAAATTAATTATTTGATTACAATTGTCTAGAATATAATCAATGAAGACAAGATCACAAATCTACAATTCCATTATTCAGTTTCTAGATCCAATTGCATCAAAATTGTTCCTGGCATAAAGAAACTAAACTAGGTAACAAAAGGAAAAGAAAGGTAAAATTATCTAAACCCTAATCTAAGCGATTTGGAACCATGAAAAAGAAACATTGTTCTCCTTTGAGAATTGGGCTGAAGCAAAACTGGATTAGAAGGAGAAGGAGTAGAAGCAGCAACCCCAATTTGTTGAGTTTGTTCTTGAACAGAGTTATTGAAGAGATGAGTTATATAGCGAGTGAGACCCTCTTCATCATGTGAGGAACGGGAGAAGGAGAGGTGCAATGTGAGGGAGCCAAGTTAGTGATAAACCCAAACTTTAGACAGTAAACACATCATGCATTTACCCTTATCAGTCTCTAGAACAATAAACCCTAAACCTTTATCAATTTCACCCACCATGCAAAAAAATTAACCTACAAAAGAAAAACTTATCACAAGACAAGCTACACCACACAAAGACAGAGACAACATGCAAGAGGGAAGCGGAGTCACATAGAAAAAATGTACCTGCACGGAGGTAGAGTAGCAAAAGAAATACCCCGCTTCCAGAGAGACGGAGTCATGACGAGAAGAAAGGGAAACTTATTTGGTTCGTTCGATGCCACGATGACGGAGGAAGGACGTGCGGATGATTGGAACTGGATGGGTTCAGGTTGGATTGCAAAACGATTCCTATGAGGCACGAAGGTCGTCTGACTGATTGGAAGTGGGAGAAAAACGCTGGGACTGTTGCGACACTGAAATGAATGAAAGAAGAAATGGTCCCCAACTCTAATCTTCAATCCATACCACGCTGGACAGGTAACGACACGTCATTTACAAGTGTCCACGTTAGTGCTACGTGGGATTGTCATGTAGTTATACTGCCACGTAAGGTTGGCAGTATATCATTACTCTTGTTTTAGCAAAAGACAAAATCAAATTTGATATTTAAGTGGGTATCATTACTCTTGTTTTAGCAAAAGACAAAATAAAATTTGGCTATTTAAGTGGGTCCACAATGATTGATGGCATATGTGAAGAATGATGGAAAAATTGGGTCTGATGGCTATATGTACGTGATGAAAGCAAAACCAAATTGAACTTAAATCTTATTTTTTTATTATATAATGAAACTACATTTTTAAATATTTCAAAATTAAAATGAATATGATGAAGTAAATAATAAAACGTGAACTACATATCATATTATTATTATTATTTATATTTTCCCATTTAATTAAACTAAAATAGAAGTAATATATATATTTTTTATTTTCTAAGATGATAAAGAAGATAAAAACTTAAATCATATTTTTTGATTTTTTTCTTAAAATGGAATAAAAAGAAAAAGGAAATCCTAAAAATGTAAATTGTATATTATTTAATAAACAAGCAATAAAATTTAAACTAAAAGATGATTTTTTTTAATTTTTCAAGAATTAATCATAAACATTTATTTTTCTTTCAGATAAAATTGGGTGTTAACACTTATTTGCTCTTTAGGGATTTCAATCTTGCTCTTGTTGATCCAAATGCTTCTTGTTCATTTATTTTACAAAATTAATGAAATTTAGAGTAAAATTTGATGAAAAACTCAAGTAACAAATTATTTATAAAAGAACAAATTATTTATAAAAACATGTGATTTAGCAGGTTCCAAATTTAGAAGGAATTTATTTCATTATGAAAATAAATCCAAAAATATCATATAATTTAACTTTATCAACAATGCAAGTTTAACATCTAAATTTAAAATCACTTATAGTAAGAAGATCAAGATATCCACAATGTTAGAACTAATTTGACAAACTAATACAGTCAATAATAAGATAAAAATCGCATTTTCACTTTGAATTTGATGACTTTATTTTCTACACTCAAAGTATAGCTTACAAGTTTATTTTATTTAAAACTTTCTCATGTGATTTGATTTCCTAACTTAAACACAACATTAATATATAGTTTAAGCAAATATTTTACACCAAGATTTGTTGTGTTGGAATAACTTATTCACATGAGATAGGAAAGTTACTCCCCTTCTTTACAACATATATTTAAGCAAGAAGAATTAAGAGGAAAAAAAATTAATAAAGTAATATATGATTCATAACATAACTAATAAAAAAAAACATCATGTTAAACACAATTTGTGTGTCAAACCATAATACCATTAATTGATGCATAAAATTTTTAATGAATTAAAACACAAAAACAAACTAACAACAAAATTACGGACAAAATTAGAAATAAAAATTTAAATTTGTCATGAAAATGAACTACCAACAAAGTTATCAACAAATTTTGTTATGAAATCAAGCATAGTGATGTGCTAAGATGACTTAAATCAAGTTCAATTCAAATGCTTCTTGAATTTTTACCAAGGATTAAATCTATGCTTTGGCGACCAAATGATAAAGTTCAATTATGAAATGGAAGCTTAGCACATGAAAGCATATAAAATCATAAAATTAGGTCAAGAATTAAATCTCTTTTGTCCTTATCTTAAACTTGAATTCATAAGTAACTTAAGTCAATGATTCCAAAACAACATAGATAAACATATAAGGAATATGGACAAAAAAAGAAACTAAGAACAATAAAAGGATTTAAAAACTCATGACTAAATATAGAATAAGAATTGGCGAGAATAAGTAAGAATAAAACATGATAATGACATAAATTAAAGAAAAAAAATTAAAAAGGATAAGGTGAAAAAGACATAGAGAATGGAGAATCACATATCTTAGAGTTAAAGCTTCATATCTAGATAAGTATCTTTAAGAATCACCGCTTGAATCTTGAGAAATTAAGATAAGACTCAGAGGAAGAAGAATAATCTCACAAGTATATCAAAACTCTCTCAAATTTAATATATCATACCAGTGATTACAACAAGTGATAATGGCTTATATAACAATGATTGTTGAAACCCTAGAGCTTAACCCCAGTATAGCTTCTTTAGGAGAGTTTTGATGATAACAAAAATAACACAAACTTTGTTTTATACATACTTCACTCACATGAACATTCTAATATGTGTTTGATGCAAGCTTTAGTTCTTCAGATCATTTATCCTTCTCATCATACTTAGTATGTCTGGTCTCTTATGAAGCATAACAACATCAGACGAAGCAAAGTATGATAGATGAAGTGTATTAACATTAAAGCATGTCAGACAAAGCACACCAACGTCAAACAAAATTAAGCTCGTTAAACAAAAGAAAGTGTGTTAGACAAAGCATATTAGTGTTAGACAAATCAAAGCATGTTAGATGAAGCGCATTAGCATCAAATGAATCAAAAGCACATTAGACAAAGGCACAAACATTAGATAAATATTTCTCTCTTTGTGACTGTTCTAATTCATAAGGTTGGCTTTCAAGAAGCTTCCTCACTACTAATAAATCTCCTTCACAGGGAAAAACCTCTTCCACATAATCTAGTTTATCTTCTTAACAAGGTGAAGAAGGAGTATCATTGTAAGTACTATATATGTCTTGGCCTTTTAAAACCATCATTTCTTATAGGGACATTGATAAGCATTATGCTCCGTACCAAGACACCTAGAGCAATTTGTCCTAATTTCTTTGGAAGGTTCTCTATTTCTCTATTTTTCTTTTTCTTTTTCATTCTCCTTATCTCTTGACCATTCATACCTTGATGTGAACTTGGAGGGGTAACTCTCCCTCTTATGGTCTTCTTTAGGAGGTGAGGTAGTAGGGTAGTCCTTCCTATACATAATAGGCCTTCTTTTAATTTGTTGGTCTACCCTCATACAAAGTCATTAAAATCATTAAAGGACAATAGTTCAAACTTATCCCTAATCTATAGGTTAAGTCCACTTTGTAACCTAAGATTGGTTATTCTATCTTCTTCCCTAATTTGTGCCATTATTATTAGTAGCTCCATTTGTTGTCTATACTCCTTTATACTCATATTATTATTTTTTTGTTAGAGTCTTTGGAGTTTTTCCATTAATTTCCTATTATATTAAAAGGGTACATGCCTTCTTATTAAAGCATTCTTAACTTCATTCCAATATCTAACTTGTGACTCATTATGTATTCTTTTGTCTCACACTAGGGACGTCCACCAATACATAGCATGCCCTTGAAAGCTTACTGTAGCCATATACATCTTTCTTTATTCATTTATTTGATGGCAAACAAAAGTTGTTCAACATTCATCTCTCATTCTAAATATTCTTCAAATTATCTTGCCACAAAGAGAAAAAATGTCCATTTTAGGTTTCTTGGGATAAGTTTGATTTCTAGGCCTATGACGGTGTCTAGAGGATAGTTGATGGTAATCATCATTGTGATGACTACTATATGCTCCTTCATTTCGAGATGAGTAAGGGTCTTGATGATATTCTCTACTTTTATTTTAACATATATTGTTTGCTCCTAGGTTTGTCTTCTTTTTGTTGCATAAGTTAAGCAATCATGCCCTAAGCAATCATGCCCTAATATCTTCTATATTTTCTTTAGTATTTTCTCTTAAGTATCTTCTTTCTTTTCTAAAGCTCATTTGTTCATGGTCCTTAGTATCTCTATAACTACCATGCACAATAGAATGATGAGAATTGTCACTCACTTTTTATCAAAAGATTTTCACAAGTTTTGAAAGGTTTTCACAAAAATAGAGGGACAAAATTTTGTACGAAAAATTTTCGTGTAGTGCATGTTCTCCTAATTAGATCGGGACTAAGACTATTATATGTGTTGAAATGAGACCTAGTTTTGGCCATAAAATTTGGGTACTAACGGAAATACACAAAAATAAAGAAATTAAAACTAGATAAACATAAACTAGACAAATGTCTATATGAAAGATGACACTAATGAGCTTCTTAAAACACTTCCACGAATCAAACGCCTAACTATTATACCGTTATTAATAAAAAAAATTTGTCACAAGTTTTTTCTGATTTAATGTATAAAACAAAGAAGTTGTTACCGAAAGAAAATATAAAATATACCGTCCTTCCACTAAAGAATTAACAAGATTGAAATATATATAAATACAAGTTAACTTTTTAAGTCTTCTAATTAAAAACTACAAATTAAGTATTTGAAACTTATCTAACTTTTTCGCATGCCTTTAAACTATTTTTTATTTTTTTGCATAATATAATTTTCTCTTATAAACATTCAAAGAAGATTATTCTACCTAATTAGAGACAATTTTATCAAAATTTTGACTTAGCAGTGATATCTTCTTTTATGATTTAGAAAAATGTATAGAGTAAACTTTTTATTTTCTTATGTAGTAGAAGTTTTTATCCATTGTTATTAGAAAAGATTAAACTTTATTTAAGAAAATTATATTTTTTTGTGTATCTTATTGTTAATATATTTGAAATAAAAGTATGAAAAACATTTTGAATGATTACATTAATAATAATTTTAAGTGATAGATAGTAGAAAAGTATACTTACATATTATTATTATTATTATAAAAGTTAATTATTATTATATTATTTTATACTAAACAATTATGTTAATTTGTATGAATCATATACTATAGAAATCTTGCATTGCCTATGAAAAAATTGTATAAATTTACTCCAAAATCTTGTTCTCTTTCCTGAATACATCTTAATGTATTCATTCTTAAAAGGCGACACCGCATCGAATAAACTTTTGGGGGTAAAAGTGCAGAAAAAATCACTCAATTAATTATTTTTAGTTATTCTGTTTATTTTTAAATCTTATTTTATTATATTTTAATATAGAAAATTGAATTATATCATAGTTGTAAAAAAATTATAATTTATCAACTATTATTAATTTCTATCTTTTATGAGGCTAAAAAGGACAGAGTAAAGAAACATAACCTTAGTATATACTAGGAATTGCATTTATACTTCATCAGACAAAACAACTAGATTTAGGAATCTACAAAATCCACAAGGGGAACCCTTTGGGATCAGGATCACAGATTCACAGCTATTCACATATACAACTTACAAATAAAGTTGTCGAGCTGTTCTGCTCTTTTTCAAAACAAATAAAAAAGTTAAATCGAAACCCGAATTTTCATAATCAAATACTTAAAGGCAATTCACATGAAAAGCGCTTGAATTCATCATTTCTAGTAATGTAGTGTTTTCTTCGTCTCTGTTATCTGAGAATAGAAACCCATTCGCAATCTTACTGCAACACATCTTCCACCTTTCGAACCTTTTCTTCATATTGTCAACCTTCAGGTAACTTTGCTTATTCTTTTCTGGGGTTTCGGGTACTCCACTGTTTGAATCTAATTTGACAGCAATTGTTAATGTGGCGGTGGTATTTATGCAAAAGATGAAATCTTGTGTGGACTGTGGAATGGTGGGTGCTGTCAGTAGAAGGTTAAAGGGGTGTTATTGATGATGGTGAAGTTAGGATTTTGAGTGAGATTTAGTTCAGATGATGGAGAAGTTGACTGTTTCGTTTTGTTTGAGCTGTGTTGAAATTGATCGAAGGACTCTGTAGTGTGAATAGCTAAGTATCTGGCTGAGTTACTGGTAAAACAATTTTTTTTGAAATTGAAGATATGCTATGTATTGAATGATGGTAATTATCACAGCATTGAGTTTTTCCCCCTTTAGTTTTTTTTTTTTTTATTTAATTGATTGCTTCCTTTTTTATTGATTGGTGATTTATGCTAAGTTTTTATTATTCTATTGAATTGAAACTACTTGCTTGCTCCTTCAATAAAAGCATGATATGTGGTTAAAGTACAGTATTTTTCCTGTTTGTTAGTTTTCTTATTTGTTCATGCGTCACTTTGTTAGTTTTCTTATTGGTTGCATTCAATTCTTCTTCTGGGGGCATGTGCTTGTTCAACGAACTAGCACATTGGTTCTATCTCATCTTCCAATTTCAGGTTGTATTTTGAGAAAGGCACAACGTATGGTATGGTTCTTGATACAGTTTACCAGCTGTATATCAAGGTTGTGGTGGAAATGATTGCCGAACAGTGAATACTGATGGAGACTACCTCAGTAGAAAATTATAATGCAATTGCTATGGATGAAACACAAGATCAGTACTATTCTTCCAGTCTACCTGAGATTTCTTTGTCTCATGATGTTGGTGAGAGGTCTTATTCCAATGGGCAAATAAATCGTGGGACCGGTATATCAGGCCTGAAGAAGAGAGGTCATGGAAGTCGCTCTTGGATTAAAATAGGTCGGGATGGGAATTTTCAGACTGTGACACTTGACAAGGCAACTATAATGAGACATTGTTCTTTGCCTTCTAGAGATCTTCGGCTATTGGATCCAATGTTTATTTATCCTTCTGCAATATTAGGACGGGAGAAGGCTATTGTAGTCAACCTTGAGCAAATCCGATGTATAATCACTGCTGATGAGGTCATCCTGATGAATTCATTGGATGGTAGTGTTGGTCAGTACAGGTCAGAATTATGCAATCGCCTTGAGAATGAAAGAGCTGGTAAGGAAGGATACAAGCTCATATTGATGTAACATACATTTAGGTGCAAGGAAGACTCATGTAAAAAAAAGTGTCTTATATTTATCTAGGTTTATTATAACAATTTTAACTTACCTAGTGGTCTTTTCTGCATGGACACTGTTAGGGAATGGATGAAGAATGATAAGGATTTTTTTAGCTGTAAAGTCTTTTCTTAGTAATACTTAAATCTGCTATATTTCCAAGCTATTAAGAGTTTTTTTAAGTTTTTTTGATGCAGGTAATTACTGCATATAATTTCTTACTTTGTCTCCGATTTTGAACAGATGATCTACCTTTTGAATTTAGGGCACTGGAGTTGGCTCTAGAATTGACATGCACATCTTTAGATGCTCAGGTATAAATTGACCTAAAGGTCTACATTATGGTTGTGAATATGATAGTATATTCTAATTTTTTCTATTTTACATTGAAATGGTAGCAATGAGTTTATATGCTTGCCAGTATTATGGTTAAATTACTTCAAGATAGGAAATATTTTCATCATCCATTCTAAGTTTTTTCTGCAAATTCAAATAATCCATATAACTTGACCGCAATTACACTTTATTGACTGCCCACTATATTTTCCACCATTCACTGCAATCAAGAGTCGGGCTGGTTAAAGCCCTAGGATCAATTGTGCGTAGCTCTCAAGCAATATAGGGAGACAAAAGAATGTGCAAGAGATCTGAAATACAAACAAAAGGGTGTAGGTCTTCTAGCTAATATCTTAGGAAAATTTAAGAAAACTTCTATTATTAAGGAAACTAGATCTCTTATTACAGCCAAGGGGTCTATTTGTATAGTATGAAACCCTAATGAAAAACAAATCCTAACCCTTAGTTCTATATCCAAATCATCTAAAAACCTGTAGAAACTAATAGGCATAAATAATAGAACAGAAATCCATGGTAGTAACTAGTACATGTCTCAGTGAAGGAAAACACTTCTGGGAAGAACTAAGGCAGCATAACTAGAAAAACACAAGAATCCAATGAAAGAAGAGAGGAAAAGAGAGAAGAAGAGGATTTTCTGGTGTATGCAAAATCTGTCTTAAAAGAGGTTATTTATAGAGTGATTATGTGGAATAACTCCCAATAATCATTAAATAAGAAATAAACAGGCAGATAAAATGTTGAATACCAAAACATTAGTACGCATTAAATTAAATTAAAAATATATCTAACAGAGTAATGGCTCAAAACCATAATATGGCACGAATAATGGTAACATTTAAAAATGTAATCTGACTCAAAATATAATGGCTTTGTATTAAAAAATATTTTAGTTAAATCACATTGTAAAAACACTTATGTGCCTCACTATCACATGTGCAATAGAAAATCGAAACAAGGCAATGTGAGACACTTCCTATCATTAGCTAACTATATCTACTAATTCTCTTGGAAACTAGGGCACATTTGTAATGATCCAATTCCTAACCAAATCAATTTTTTGGTTCATAAAAAATTTGTCTAGAAAAGCATTAATCAATAATAGATTGCTGGGCGCTAATCCATTGACCAATTGGAGTAAGACTTACCGTTTGGTTAATCAATAACCATTAACCTGATTTGCCTTATTCATCTGATAATTAATTATGTGTCACCATTAATCAATCCATCCTCATAAATTCAAGAATTGCCAATTCAATGAGCTAAGTGCAATGTAACAACCTAATGAACGGAAATACAACATTTTCAACCATAAAGATCCAAAAGATAGTAGAAAAAGAAAATAAACAGATAAAATCCCTTTTTCCATGCAGCAATTACCTCAAATCTTTAAGAATACTTGCTTGATGTTTTGAGATTATATTAAATCATTTATGCTAGACTTCTATAAAAGCTAAAAATAAAAATAAAAATCCAAAATTTAAGGTATATTCATAACTTCACAAGTAATGGATAGAAATTATAATTTAAGGGCGCCTTTGATTTGGATCTTGAAAGATTTTTTTATAAAAATTCTCCTAGTATCAAATTGAGACTCTTGAATGATATAAATAAGCACTGTGGTTTGTTCAGTTAAATTATCAGAATTTATTTAAGGAAAACAACAAATTTTGGTGATGTTTTAATTGAGATTTTTTTAGAACTTATAACAAGTTGTTGGTATTAAAAAGTATACAAATTTTGATGTATTATTTTTAAGACAACTTATATTACTTTTTAATAGGATGTGAAAATATTATACCATCAAATTAATCTCACCCAAAACCTTGAGACTTTGCTAGACATTTTTTCCCCGGCTAGTTGTCATACTTTTTTCTCTTTGTTTAAAGCCATATAGACATTCATGTGTAGCAATTGATAACTTAATTTGCAAGGATGTCACTATGATAAATTTGTATTGAACCACGAGACGAGTCTTCAACTTCGGTATTACTATATGACAAAGGTCATAATTTTAAATCTATTCTTCACATATTGTGAATGATGAGTAAAGATTTTGAAGTATTATGAAAGATGTTAAGATGATCAAAGATGGGTGTCTCCAATCTATTGTTCCTACTCTTTTGATAAGGATAGGGAGAGGATTACATCATTATTTCCACCAAATTTGAGACTGAGATTGGATATAGTTTGTTTGGATAGAGTTTCTTTAAATTCATGCCTCAGAAAATATATCTCTATAATTATCTTCATCAAATCCTTTTGTTGACATCTTCATAAAATCATTTCAGTTAATATCTCCATCAAATGTGCAGACCTATTTTTCATCTGAACTCATCTAATTCATTAATTTTGTTATAAAACAAGAGAAATTGGGCAAAAACCAATGCAAGATTTAAAATTAACATATGAAGTTTCATCCCCCAAGAAATACGTAGGAGTGAATGTTTATTACTGCTCTCATATCTTAATTTTATCTTAGGACCTAGGTCATTGTAGTGTAAATTTAAATGGCTCAAGACTAGTTATAGTCGTTAGCTTGTATTTTGTAAATGGTTGTTTCAGTGTGGAATTCTGGTCATTGTGTTTATGTCACATTATATGCATAGCTAAACGCATAGAAAAAATGATGTTGAATAAGCTTGTATATTAAGAAGGATTTTGATTTGACAGGTAAACGAACTGGAAATGGAAATATATCCTGTGCTAGATGAACTAGCCTCATCTATCAGTACTCTAAATCTGGAACGTGTTCGGAGATTTAAAGGTCACCTGCTTGCTTTGACTCAACGAGTTCAGAAGGTTGATCAGTGTAGAATTATTAGCCTTGATTAGTATTCTCAATTTTCTAGCTTTCTATCACCTGCAACTAGTAAATTATTGTTAATTCCCAGGTTCGTGATGAAATAGAACATCTTATGGATGATGATGGTGACATGGCTGAGATGTGTCTAACTGAGAAAAAGAGAAGATCTGATACCTACACTATTAATGATGGTTTTCAAACTCATGCATCTGGTAGAGTGATTTCAAAGTCTGCTCCTGCTTCACCCGAGCGAACAATTAGTGGAGTCCAGATGTTGCAAAGGGCTTTCAGCAGCATTGGAAATACTAGTAAACATGGTAGCTCAATTGGCTCGTCTGATAATGGGGAAAGGATTGAGCCGCTGGAAATGTTGCTTGAAGCATATTTTATTGTCATTGATAATACTCTTAACACACTATTATCGGTATGAGAAGTTTTACCTACTCAGCTGTAGCATTAGAATCTACTCATGTTGCTTATAACATAGGGTATCTTATGTTGGATATCATAGTATTTAGTAATATAAATAAGGTACCTGTATAAACATTAAATTACCTCAGGCATGCCTTCACCCAATCAGCTGTTGCATTGTGATTTTTTTCTAATGAGTAGCAGCCACAGTGACATTTTATGTTAACTAATAGCATATGGTTTTATTATTTAGGCGTGGTGCTTCATGCAAATGCTAAGTATATGTTTTTTTCTGCTGGTAATGCAGCTCAAAGAATACATTGATGACACAGAAGATTTTATCAACATAAAATTGGTATGCTGAGATTAACAATTTGCAACATTCTACTGAATATTCCTTTATTTCTTTGATTCTCTAAACTGTGTTCACAGGCAGCCTTACTTTTCACTCTATTTATTACAGGGAAATATTCAAAACCAGCTAATACAGTTTGAGCTGCTTCTTACGGCTGCTACATTGGTAGCTGCAGTATTTGCTGCTGTAGCAGGTGTATTTGGAATGAACTTTGAAACCACAGTTTTTGACTATCCATCTGGATTCAATTTGGTTTTGGTAATTACTGGTATTTTTTGCATAGCAATGTATTTCGCTCTCCTATTTTATTTTAAGTACAAGAAAGTGCTTGCAGCTTAAACTTCACAGCAATAAATTCAGTGTACCAAAGCCATATTGGTGAAGGTGACAGCTTGCAGCCGAGTATAACATCTATCTGAATGTGAAATAGAATTTACTCATAATTAACTGCTTCAACATGGCTGGATACGTTGAATCTTTCACCATTTTATCAATCAAGATGCCATTGTTATACTTTGGCAACTATCCATGGTGCAGGCCAATATGTCTCTATAATCACGTGATATATTGAAGGCGTCATAAACCTTCCCATCTCGGCTCTTCTTGTACTCAAACAGCAAATTTGAATGATCAAAAGCAGTTAATTTTACAAACCCATAGTCATAGTCCTTAAAGATGCTCAATTTTGTTTCCACGGAAGTAAATGTTGAAAGGCTTGCTCCACCACCACCAGCAACAATATGTATTGTCCCCTTTAAGGTTCCCTTATAGTGGTGTTTCTCTTCATTAGTACAGATATTCTGTTGCAAAATGTAAAAAAGTACTTGTTAGTAGAGTAAATACGCTTTCTGTTCCAATTTTTAGGTTTAAATGATGCTATTTGTGGCAAGTAAATGGTATTTGTTTCATTTTTGTCAAGAAGAGCACAGTAGGGATTAAGGAACTTGACATTTTGATTTCTTAACTCTTAACTATGGATGTAGTGTTGTTAATGTACGTATTAGCTTTATATTAAAAAAAATGAATGGAATAAAGCACAAGGTTGAAGAAACCTGGTATATGGGGCATGTCCTCTCATAATTGTGCACATGGCCATATATGGCAATGTCGACCTTGTATTTCTGCCATAGCTTTTGAAGGCTCTCCCTCCCCATTGGTTCAGCAAATGATCCCTCTTCTGCATAACAGATACAAGAGGAGTATCCAAGTACCCTATGTGCAAGGAAAATTAGCCAAGGCTGTTTTTGTCTGTCAACTGAAGAGAAACAATGCTCAATGAACTTGTATTGTTCTGTACCTTCCCTCCAATCATGTTCAGTGTCAGCAATACAGAAGCGGAACATGCCATAGTCAATTGAATACCTAGTGAAAGGGTGTAGAAATGTAACATTTTCCAAATACCTGATGAATTATGTTGAATATTTTCTATTACCTAAAGCTTTGAAACCAAAAGCAACCATTAGTGAACTTTATCATAAAATTATGACAATGGCTCATTACTTTAACCTTTCAATTAAATCCAAAACATATTGACTATTAAATCCATCTTGAGATGTTTTGAATTAGATTCAGGACTCAAAGTAAATCTGCATAAGAGCTCGTTAGGTGGGGTGGGAGTAGAAGTGGGGTAGTCTACAAAGGTATGCAGCCATGCTCAATTGTAAAATTATGAAACTACCATTTGTTTACTTGGGAGCTCCAGTAAGTGGAAAACACAATAAAATTTAGTTCTGGAATGGGGTGGTAGATAAAATTAGGAAAAAACTATCTAGTTGGAAGGGGAAGTGTATCTCTATGGCTGGGAGAATTACGTTGATTAAGGCAGTTATATCTTCATTACCTCTATATATGTTCTCTCCTTTCAAAGCACCTAAAGCTGTTTGCCAGGAGATTAATAAAATACAACGTCAATTTTTATGGGATTGGGATCAGGATAGGAAGAAAATTGCTTGGGTGAGCTAGAAGACTGTATGTATGGATAAGGATAAAGGTGGTTTAAGGACCTAGAAAGTTTCAATGCAGCTCTTATTGGCAAATGGAAATGGAGGCTGAGAGTAGAAGGTAGAGGGTTGTGGAGTGATATTATCACCTCAAAATATGGATCTTGGAGATCACTTGACACCCAAAGTCACAATAGTAAGGAATCAAGATGGTGGAGGGATTTAAGAAACACGTGTCAAGGGAAAGGAGATAATTCCTATTGGTTCAATGAGAAACTTAGATGGAAAGTAGGGAGTGGAAAGAGTTTTATTTTGGGAAGATAAATGGGTGGATGAAAAACCTCTTAAAGAAGCATTTCCCAGGCTATATTCCAACTCAAATCAAAAGATGCAAAAACTGGACCAGGTAGGAGATTGGAAAGATTTAGAGTGGGTGTGGAACTTAAGATGGAGGAGAGAGTAGTTTGAGTGGGAAAAAAGTTTGGTAGAAGAGTTTGTTAGGAAAATACAACAATGCAAGCCCAACAAAGATGTGGATGATGTATGGGAGTGGGGAGATACTTGTGATGACATATATTCGGTCAAGGAAGCATAAAATAATATTGCATTTGGGGAGCAGGAGAGGGCCAATATTGTGTTTCATAAAATGTGGAAAATGAAGAGTACACCATCTTCCTTGATCTATGGATGGAGGGCATTCCAAGACAGGCTGCCAACAAAAGATAGACTAAGTAGAGTAGGGATACGTCTACAAAACTCTCTATGCTGTTTGTGCAATAGTAATGAAGAAAGTGTGGAACACCTATTAGTTGCGTGTAATGTGTCGAGTCTCATTTGGAACATATGCGACAAATGGTTTGGGATCCAAACAGTTCATCATTGTACGCCAATTGAACACTTTTTGGGTTTTTGCCACACAGGGGTAGTAGGGAAAGGATTTAGGATGAGAGGCATAGTTTGGCTAACCATTATCTCTTTAGTATGGAAACATAGGAATGAGATAATTTTTAGAAATGGGGTATGTGATGCAGTGGAGGTGTTTGCATTCACACAAGTTAAAACGTGGGCTATTATTAAAGCCAAATTTGACAAGGTGGTTTTCAGCTTTTCAGAATGGTGCATAGATCCTTTATCATGCATTAAAATGTCTTCTTAGGGGCGTAGGGATGGATTTGAATTGATATATATCTTTCATACTCAATTTAAGGTATCCCATCTATATCAGGTAAAGGTTATTCATTTATTACCCGCTACTGTACTTTATGTTTTTGTACAGGTAATGTTTAGGGATGGATTGGATTACTTCAGCAACTTTCTCGCATGAGTAAGTCTGCTTTTGTGTAATGGTTGTTCGAAGGCAAAGTTGAGAAGACATTTAGCAACTCTGTTTTGCTGATTAGTATAGTTTCTTTTTTTCCATGTAACAACGCCTCTATTATGCTTTTACATTAGCCTCTCGTCAGCATCTCTTTTTGTTTCCGGGGTTTTTTTTAGCCTGCACTTTAAGTTCCATGCTTTTCTTTTTTTAGTACTGTTTACCTATGTCTCTTTTTTTAGGCTTAAGTATCTTTTGTATATAGGTTGGGGTAACCCATTACCCTCATTTATTAAATTTTTATTGCCGATAAAAAAAAAACTTTAACCTTTCAATTTTTAAAAACTATTTTTTTTGCCATAACTAAAATAGTAGTGATGGTGCAAAAGTTGAAAGCATCAATACTATATGTCTTTCTAGAATTAATTTGATTATTTTGAATGACATTGTAATTCTTAGTAATTCATTTTGTTCATACCCTAATCATGGAAAATCATCAAACCCAACAGAAGATAAACATTCTACACGGGAAAAATCATACCATTTACAAAATTTATTTCAGTGATTATCATCTCAAATGGAGGTCATATTATCATACCAAACCTTAGCCCTGTTTGAAGCAGGGGTGTAGAACATAGTCTGTGCCAACACACCACATTCTCCTCCAGAATCCATGTTCTCGTAAAAGGAGCCTGTTCCAGGCCAGTCTCGCTCATGGTTCCCGCTGTAAGGGCAAAGACACCACAAGAGTATAATTATTATAAATATATAAAATAAAACACATCTTAGGCTAATTTTTTGGTAAGCTATATAAAAACCTTGCAATCATGTAAGGCACAGCTGACGCAATTGGCTCCACCTGTGCTGTAAATTGATCCCATTGAGAAAGGTAACCATTTGCATAACATATATCTCCAATATGGAAAACAAGGTCAATGTTTTTCAGGTCCTGGATAAGCTGCAGAGTAGTGTTGATTGAGCCATGCTGGAAATTGTTGTATTCGTTGGAACCATCAACTTCTTGCTGCATGGTTAACTATGCATCAAATACTCAGAATTGACCTCATAGGCACAAGGTTTTAAATTATAGTAGTGTTTAGTCTCATCAAGATTGTTGATATTGCAGGAAATTATAGACAAATATGGTTGATGCAGCCACATGCAAATTGCAACTATTGTATTGTTAACAACTATATCTTACACCTAAACAATCATACACTTAATATGCAGAACACGTGAAACTATGGCTTCCTCTTGAAGAATGAGTAAGGAAACAGGTCTTATCATAAGCATTCATTCATTCTATACTGTATTCTTTGGTTTGATACCATAGACTAGAATTTTGACTGGCCAAGAAAGATAGAATTGATATAATATACTGAATATGAGCATATATCACAATTTAAGATATCAACAGCGTATAGTAGGACCAATGTCACTGAGAAACATGACAGATGCCATTCATTGAATATATACATGCATAATTTTTCAGTACAGTTCAAACCTTCCCCATATCTCCAAATATGACTACACGCTGTAAGGACTTCTGTCCAGGAAAAGGAGGTGCTTTGAACTGATAGTTTCCGCTCCAGATAAATGTAGCATTGTTTAATTTGTGTCCTATCTTGTACTCATATCTGCTCAATCATCAGCAAGCACAGTTAAATTATCTTGACTTCACTATAACAAACATAATTTAAGTATAAAAATATGGTGCAACACTATAGGTTTTACCTAGTTACGAGCTCGATAACAAAAGGATAGTTGTTATTTTTCATTGGCTAACAGGTCTAAATCTACCTGAAATCTAGCATATAGCAACAACGCAACAAGATAACAAGAATCTACTAGGTGGTGTTCAACCATAATAGATAACAGTATCAAATAAAAATGTATGGCTTCAGAGTGAAGTTCTCACAAAATTAAGGAAAAGGTAATGTACTATAAAGTAAAACAAAATTTGAATATCAGAATTATGGATATGCCGTACACCTTTCCACAGTTCTTTTAGATGACTTGTGTGTATGTATCCAGGGTCACGCCATCCCACTGTTCTTGCTGGTGCACCTGTTCACAAATAGATAATGTTAGTGTGCAATGAGCAACCTTTTTGAAAATGATAATCCATCAAACTGAATGATGACTGTATAAAATTTACAGGTAGATGACTTCCCTTACCACACATGCTTTCGCTAGTGAAAGTCAGTGTCTCAGCTGGTGAATGCATATGATCCCCTCCTTTTGGACCCCATTGAACAAAAGGTTCAGCATCATTGATCCCATATCCACTTGTCCATGTTACACTCATCTGATTTAAGTTCAAAGCGATCTTATTTTAATTCGATAAAATGAAAGAACCATTTGAAGAAAAACAGCAAATGTAACAAAAATATAATTTAAAAAGAAAAACTAAAGGAGATAGTTGCAGCTTGCTGTGTGCTTTTTTTCTTCAAAAGTTCACATAACATTTGCTTACATAGGGAAATTTCAACTGTGTAAGTTTTATGCAATCTAGACTGGAGAAAATGAACTAACCTCATTCCATGACTTTCCTAGTGCCAGGCGAGGGTAAACTGGAGCATTTGGACTAGCAAAAGTTATTTTATTTGACACTGCCACAAGCTTTGACTGTCGTGAGGTAAATTACATTTAGATATTTCATAATTGAGAGCAAATTAGGAGTTTAGGAGAACATCAAAATTGTAGAATTACACAATGTAATTGAAATTACTAATTAGGATTATCATGTAAACATACACAAGTCCACAAGAAATGTGTGTCATCCATGATACCAGTATGCAAATGAGGAAAATCAGGTGACGAGCTGGTCTTTTCGCGTAAATGTCAGTCAAACTGTGAGCATGAACAGTCTTTGTGTGTGGTGGTGTTCTATGAATATGCATTAAAACTACTATTGATTAGTAGAAAGGTAGGACATGGAATAGATTGGTTGCCGTTGTTTGTATTGCTAAAATAGGGTGGAATAGAATGAAATCTGTTCCATCCAATATCTCTGCTTCTCTCCTAATTTGGGGATGGAACCAACTTGCTGTTTAATAGTCTCCTTACCATTCTGTTCATTTCTTGAACAATGGAATGGAATCTTTCCTCCATTCAGTTCACATATTCCATTAGCTTATATAGAATGCATATCAGTTGTGAAATGAAAGTATAAGAGGAGCTAATCTTCACAATTCATGTATACTAAAGATGATAATTGTTACTCATAGTCATTAAAGAATTTGCTAACTTGTATTCACTGTTCAACAATAAAAATAAATATGGCAATATTCTCATGGACCAAATCTACCGATTTGTGAATGCAACTGATTTGTAGAAGAATAAAAATCATAGAATACTACTAACATCTACTTGATCAAGCAAGTTCAAACTAATGATGACATACATTTGACAAGCCACCAGAAAATAGTGCAAATGAGAAATCTGATCTCTGTTTGATCAGCCGAAGTTTCAGAAACCCTTTTCCATGTACTTTGTATAGGGGGCTTGAGTAATTTGCATATTGATACTGCACAATAGGGTAAACATTCATTAGACCTTCACTTCTACTTTTTCTTTTATAACTTTCCTTAGCTTCAAGAAAAGCTACGGGAAATAAAGTTGTGGTAATGTCATTACAAAACATAGTACAGTTTAGTTTAGTGGTACCTTAATGGGTGCAGAACACAATAGTGGTGGATAGACTCTACGATTTTCTTTTGGACATGTGGATGAACTGAAATGCACAAAACAGGAGCAATCAATTAAAACTCAGCAACAAGGTTTAGTTGTACAAGGCAAGAATTTTATTGAAACAATCAAATAGAACCTTTAAAGGGCTTCAGGGCAAGATTTTAGATAGGTATCTATTTGAATGTTACCTAAAGTTTGCAGGAGAGAATACTCCAACCCAATCATCGATTGATGGAATTCGAGAACTGTACTCCAGGGTTATCCACTCAGCAGTTTGTCTCTATAAAAGAATCCAGTTAAACTTACATCAACAATGAGGCAATATGCAATATAGCAATAACATGGAAACTAGAAAAGGTTGGTCAGCAACAAGAGAGTTTACAAGTGACACTGCTGATGAATTTATAGTGTGAAAACTTACTTCTTGTCCAAGAATAGCAGGAGATGCTTTGATGTAAGCAAGATCAAGAAGTGACACTGTTGCCTTATGAACAGCAACTTTTGAAAGAGGCTGATCTCCATGTGACCACACCCCTTGGAGCAAGTAACAAACCAATAGAAAGACCAAAGAGACAAACTTGGATTCTCCCATTTCAGGTATCTGTTTGAGCATAAGCTTGATTAATTCCACCATATCCTATATATGTTGTCACAAAAATACTCTATATTCTTGTTGCAAATTCTAACTCCAGTTTCACAAAACTTGGTTATACTGTATGATACTTATCCTTTTTCCAACTAACCCAAAGTAGAAAAACAAAAAGATAGTGGCAAATTATAGAATATGAAAGGCAAATATAACTTTTTTTAACAAGTAGATGAGAGTAGAGTTCACTTGCCTGTCAATAATCTTAATTGGTATGTTGAAAGTCAAAAGGGTGGTTTTTGAGGGAAAGATAGTTCACAGGACAATGGTTTGCAAGAGAAATCGAGGTAACAAAAACCAAAGATGCCACTTTCACTAAATAACAATGTTTTAAGACCTTGGCTTCAGTTATAAATATAAACTACTGCACAGGTGGACCACATATTTCATATTTTATCTGTCAGATATATTAAGTTTCTCATCATTGGAGACTAAAATCCTTAAATTGTTGATCTTCCTTCTTTCCTTTTTGTCATATCTCAATAGAAAAAAATATAAAAATAAAAATAAAACTCTTTCTTTTAGCTGAGTTGGGTTGATTGCGTAGAATGAAGAAATGAAAGGTAAGAGATTTAGAGGAAAGGTGAGAAATTGTGACAGCTTCCACTAAGGAAACTGAGCTTGCCATATCTTCTCGCAAACAGGTTCAATGTTCTGTTCAAAGCTCTTTTCTGATGGAGTTGAAGTTAAAGTCTTCATTTTTTTTCTTTTGGTTAACAAAGAATCATTTGTCTGTATTTGGGTCACAAGAGTTAAGGGACTTTTCTTCCCTTTTCATTTATTTGACTCATCTTATTAAGGAGAGGATAATTTAAAGAAATTAATTGTTAAATAATAAGACTTTCTATAAATCTACTTGTAAAAACTTTAGATAGAAAAAATAAGGAAAAAAAATTATTTTGTATATGCTTCAAATAACTTGAATAACCTTAGTTGCAATCTTTTATATTGGTTTTTTAAATTATTTTAGTTTGTATATAAATCAATTTTAGTGTACAAGAAAGTTTGTTTATTTATTTAAATGTGTACGAACAATAGGTGGTACAAGAATCATGTTACAAGAAAATCATTAAAATGTTTTTGTGGTAAATATGGTTGAATAAAAAGTTTATGCAAAATTATAGAACTTTATAAAATTATTTTTATTATCTAAAATTATGTAATTTTAAGTTTTAAAAAAATAAATTTAAAATTCTTTCTGCTCCATTTTTTTATCTTTACATTTGTCATTTGTCATGATTCTCTACTTACATGGATTTAAAGTAAAATTTTGAACAACCTTTTCTATAAGAAATTTTAAGTAGAAAAACGATAATTGATTTTTTAGAAAATTAAGATTAATTTATGTATAAGTTAATTTGCATAAGCTTTTTTATAACATTTTTATTTTTTTAAATTTGTACATAAACTAATATTAACATAGGACTAATTTAACCCTATTTTTTCTCATCTAGAAGTAATTAAGAAAAAGTCTATCATGAACTTAATATCTAACAAATATTACTAAAGAGAATGGAATTAAACTCCCAACCACCTTGACAAAGTTTATATCAATAAAATATCATAGCAATCTAATAGCATTAACTTGTGAGATTTTAAATTTTAAATTATCATTTGCCACTAAGAGTCATATATCCTATTTCATAAATATTTAAACAGTATCATAAATTATTTAGTGTTAAGTCATGTATCCTATTTCATAAATATTCTGTATCAATTATTTACTGAAGTGTGTTAATAATTTTACTAGTAATATTTTAACCAGATTTAAAAAAATATTATTTATCTTTTATCATATTAATAATGATTAGATTAAAGTCTATATAATAGCATTCTTAATTACTATCAAACAGTTTTGAGCTATTCAACAAAAAGAAGGCCGAATCAAAATTTTAAACCTGAACATACATATCCAGGAAAAAAACAATCTCCTACTTCAAACCATGATCAGAAGTAAGGTGAAACTATCACACATCACATAAGAAAATGACAGATTTTTTATTATTGAGTTGTAACATGTCATAATCTGCAACATGCCAAGTATTGAACATTTATGATAGATGTGCTTGATCAATTACTCACAACTCAGATATCATTCTCCTGGATTGATTTTTTTCTTTCACTCAATTTATTATTGTGGATTTATTGTGGATCTAAATGTTTTAGATATTTGTTACTACTATTGATTTTCACTTATTGATTTTCACTTGTGCTTGTGCTAGTATTAATTAATAACTTAGAATCATGCCATCATGGATACACTTCTTACTTATGTCTATTTCAACATCTTTTTTTGTAAAAAAATATATGTAAAGCAATACTATATTAGAAGTACCAAAATTCGTTCCTTAAGTATATAATGATGAAAAAAATTGTAATATATATAAACACCAACTTTTGATGGATATTCACAAGTAACAGTGATTACCTATTTGCTAATTAATGAAATGAGTACGAGTATTAGAATGCAATGCAGATATCCGTTATTTCTTACTTTTATATGGATTTTTTTTAAAAATCAAGTACTTAAAATGATGACTGAAAAAATAATTTAGAAGTTAAGTTTATAGGTTTATGAATTTTTATCTAAACTAATGAAATTAAATTTGATTCTTCATTTTATTTAAACTTATATTTAATGGTATAATGCATTTGAATTTGTTTTTCAGAAAAAAAAATATTTAATTTGTATTAATATTTTGTCATTGTAATTATTTAGATTTTACTTTAAGATTGAAAATTTATTTAAGTTCATATTTAAAAAAATAAAATAAAATTGAAGATGTTGATGCTATGATTAGATTAAAGTCTATATAATAGCATTCTTAATTACTATCAAACAGTTTTGAGCTATTCAACAAAAAGAAGGCCGAATCAAAATATTAAACCTGAACATACATATTCAGGAAAAATAAACAATCTCCTACTTTAAACCATGATCATTTCTAGAGCTTCATTCTAATTTGGTTTTGATAAAGATAATGATTTTCTTTAAACAACTCACTAAAAAAAAAAAAAAAAATGATCTCAACTATGTGTGATGGTATTAATTTGGGCCTTAACTTACAGGTTACTTCATCATTTCACATCCTATAACCACAAGAATGAGGACATAAAGAATAGGTGTAAATCAATTGTTAGCCTGATACTTTAACACAAGTGTTAGCTTGATCCTTGTACCAAAAGGCAGCACAAAGAATGGAATTTGCAAGAATAGGGAGGGGCTGAAGCAAGGTTGAACTGGCGCACATCACATAGGAAAATGAAAATATTTGATACTTGAGTTTCCATGTGTCCTAATCTGCAAGACATGCAAGTATTGAACATTTATGAACAAGGAATCTTTGCATTAAATTTGTAGCAGAATAACTCAGTATTTGCTCCCTTATTCTGTATTTAGAACAACTAATAAACAAGAGCTTCTACAAAGAACTTTTGCCAAAAATAATTATGCTCTACAATAAAAAAAAAAAAACTCAAAACAATATTGTCCCTTCTTGAAAATCCTGTTTTAGTTAGCTAAAATATAAAACTCATTATATTTATAATATTATATAAAGTAATTAACTCAGAACAGAATGGTTTGACCAAGGTGAAAAATCTCTGTCCTCACTATTTGCACAACCAATACAGTACACTGAAAATAATGTCCTATTCTGCAACATGAAGTATTGAACATTTATTGAGTTGTAAGAACACTAAAAATAAGAACAGAGATGCCCTTGTCAGAAGTAAGGTGAAACTAGCACACATCAGGTTTGATTATTGAGTTGTAACATGTCCTAATCTGCAACATGTCAAGTATTGAACAAATAACTCACTGTATGCTTAGCTAATTTTGTATTTACAACAGCTTTTAAACAAAAGCTTTCAGAGAGAACTCTTGAGAAATTAATTATGTTCTCCCTAAAAAATCAAAACAATACTATTCCTTATTGAAAATCCTATTCTATTCAGTCAGTGTAAACCTAATAAATTAATGCAAATCATTTCTTTTAGTATAAATACTCTTGTTATATTTAAAATGTGACATAAAGCAGCTAACTCAGAATGTTGTGATGAAGGTGAAAAACTTTTGACACTCTATTATAGTACACTGCAAGTAAAGTCTTAACTACTACCAAACAGTTTTGAGCTCTAAAAAGAAAAGGAACGAGACTGAATCAAAATATTGAACTTGAACATGCATGTATGGGGGAAGAACAATCTCCTGCTTCTAACCATGATCATTTCTAGTGCTTAATTCTAATTTGGTTCAAATAAAGATAAGGATTTTCATTTAACAACTCACTAGAAGAACAAAAAAAAAAAAGGAAAAAAAAAATATTTATGCTGTTTGTGATGGTATTAATTTGTGCCTTAACTTACAGGTTACTCCATCCGTCATAAATAGTTATCAAGAAGTGTAGGCATTTCCTTGATTTAGTGTGTTTAATTTCCAGTCATATGTCCAAGAAGACAACTGAATACCGCAATCAACCACCAAAAATGGGAGACAAACTGATAAATGTCCAATTACTTTTTGATTTAGACACTTAAAATAGAAAAATAAGAATACCTTTAGCAAAAGAAACTCATAACCAACTTAAAATCTTAAACTAACTAAAATTGAAGAGTTAATGGAGTTTTGTCCAATTTTGTAGGGTTTTTGAAACAGTTAAGGGAAATAGACCCAAAACAAGTCATCCACTATAGAATCAAGGCAAAATACCCAATTTGTGAGCTTCCAAGGGTGGAGTGGAGCCGAATGCCACTAAGCAAATTCACTCCAAATAAATGGGTCTTTTTAAACACAGAATCAGTTAAGTGAAAACTTAAAGTGCTGAACAAGAAGAAAACCTCAAAATGAAGCAATGTCATCTGCCAAGCGTAGCCAAACTGAAGCTGAACGTGGAATAAACCTTCATATGAAGAAATTGTATTGGTAGAAATGAGAAAATGAGAGGCTGAATGCATAAACTCCACTGAGACATTGGCTTATCATTATAAATAGAATTGAAATGTCACTTAAGGAAGTACTAGTGCTGGAGACACTTAAGAGCTGTATTATTTATTTACTTATCTTGTTTTCATTGTTATATCCTCCTCATCATTAGTAGCTAATCCTTAAATTGGGATTGGGTAACACTAACTTTTCCATACATGCTTCTCTATATATGCAGTTACAACCCGTTATAGAGTATTATACGCTTTTTTTTTTTTTTTTTTTTTAAACTAGATTTAAAAAACCAAATATTTTTGTTTTTTTAAATTAAGTTGGGTCTTTAGATTTATTTTTCTTCTTATTGTTTTTTAATGAAAGGAAAGAATTAAATTAAGACAAGAA
>Ga0099825_1001558_pt1 | contig 29464 bp, 25 predicted proteins | sample SiratroredBW_FD_76838 | JGI IMG/M metagenome (GOLD analysis project Ga0099825, IMG submission 76838) | Root nodule microbial communities of legume samples collected from California, USA - Siratro red BW | ecosystem: Host-associated > Plants > Roots > Nodule | place: USA: California | collected...
GTAAAAGGGGTGGTGAAGGGTATAATGGGATATGAAATATTTTAAAAAGGGTTAAATGGTAAATTTGCCTAGAGTATGGAGGTGCAGGAAGATGATATGGAGGTGCAGGAAGAAGCAGTCCTAATTTAATCTTCAACTGGCCCAACTACCACCATAATCACGCAACAATAAGACTAATAAAAACTTCTTTTACAACTCACAAGTTTTTATGGATGCATTTAACATATTTGATGGATGTTTTCATCCAAGAAAAGAAGCTCTCAACGCACCATTACACGATTGAATCATAACGTATTATAAACCTTTGAGTAGTGAGTAAGGCAGCATGGAATTGTTGTGAAAGTTGCATGGAGAAAAGAAGAATTGTATTGACGATTGGAAATGGGAAGTGGAGCATGATTCCTCCTGCTGCTCACGTCCTACACCTACCTACCTAATCAAACTCATTTCCCTATATTTTTCTTTCATTCTCATACCTTTTAAATAATAATAATAATGTCTTTAATCTGTCTGCTTCCGCTGCTTTTTTGTTTTGCAGCAAGAGGAACTAGAAAAGGGAATTCAAAAGGCCAAAGAAGAGAAGGAAGCCCAGAAGAAACAGAGTGAGAAGACTGTAGAATCCCACATCAACAAGTTATATTGAGGTAATAACTAAATCTACCAAGTGATGGTATATCCCCTTTAGTTTTAGTATTAACTACGGAAATCTTTTATACGCATCAATTTCTTTTATCATCTTAAATTAGAATTGTATTACAGGTATTTTTAAGGCGGCTTATATCGAGTTTGTTTGATTTTTCATTCTGTCTGAATTTTAAGGGAAGTTAATAAAAAATCTATTTGATTAAAAATGAACATTTTTGTCTTCCAACAACTTTTTATTATAAAAGAATAACGTTTTTATGCAGTGTGTTACAAACATTTATCTTCTCTTTAAAACTAATCATATAACAGCCTTCAAAACAGTACTACCGAAAAGGAGCGAAGCTAGAGAAGCTTTGGTCAATTGCCATACCGTATTGAAAAAATAAATGTAAAAGAAAATTTCGTTGACCCTTAACCAACAGTGCCCTACTCTTAATGATTCGGGTGGGATCCCGAGTGTTGTAATTGATTATCCTGCCTAAGCGGAAAATAGTCACTGCTTGGGCTCAACTGTGCAGTGGCTACAAAACTACAACATAAATTACTCACAGAATCAACTCATACGCTGTAATGTAACAAAATAATCATATGATTAACTTAGTTTAATGTAACATGATTAAGAGAAGTATCCTGTGACCTAATAAAAATGTGCCCTTTCCTTAGTGATTGCTATTATAGTCTTCCTCGATCTGTCTACACGTGGTTGGCTGTTGGAAGGCTGATCAACTCACCTCTTGATTTCAAAGAGTGAAAGGATGAGTAAGCTATGATCACATAATTAAAGCAGAAAATATTTGTGGCATTTATGATCTATATAACATGCAATAAACAATGTGACACTGCGTTGTATTAATGTTTGAAGACTGAGCTAAGCTTTACCCATGTTATTCTTTATCTTCAGCCACTTCAACGAGCCTTCCGCGAACCCACCTTTTAGTAACTACGATAGGTGATCTAGACACACTCTCATTTTCAAGGGACTGAATTCCCATCACTATTGGAGAAGGCTCTGTTTCGTATTCACTTCTCTGATGCTGTTCAGCTTCCCTTTGTTGATTTGATGGACTGGACTCGCTTATCTGACTATTCAAACTAAAAGGTAAAGATGCGCAGCCATTGGTTAGGAGAAGTTCAGGTTCACCATTAACTGGCTTCTCCAAGGAAAATTTGCTAAAATCTTCAGACAACTTATAGTCCATTGATGATAATGTTGTGTGTCCATTTACTTGGGCCATTTTTGATTGGTTTACAACTTCAGATGCTGATTCTTTTTCCTCATTGACCTCACTCAAACCAACCGAAGAAACATTACTGCCAGTTATAGATTGTGCATCAATGGATTCAAGCGATTGAACAGCTTCAGCTATAAGCTTTCTTGTTTCTATCAAAGAAGACTGTGCAAAAGGACTCTTTATCGCAGCAAGCTCCAGTGCCTTGGCAGCTTTCTCAGCTTCAGCAATCAATAGTCTGTGCGTAACATGTCATTTCATGAATGTAAACAGGATGAGTACTACACAATAGCGATCAAATAAACCAAAACATGTATTTTTATTACCTAATCTCCGAAAAAAAACAGAATTAAACAATGTCAGATGTTTTGTGCATCCACCATGACCACGCAAAAAAGCAGACCAATAAGTTCAAAACAAGGAAAAAAGCAGGTTCTCTGTGTGTTAGGGAGAGGGGATGGGGTTATGTACTTATAATTGAAATAATAATATCTTCTGCACTGATCCTAGTAGAATATGATACCTTGCTCGTGCGATGGCTTGAGTTTGTGTGGTTTCCGCAGCAGCTCTCTGTGCTCTAATATTCTTTATCATTTCAAGCTTAGAATTCACCAAAGGATCCTTGTAGGCTGGAGATTTACTTTTTTTCAACAGTATAGGCTTACGGGTTTTTGAGTCATTCTTAACCTGAACACTAGTGCTAGTAACAGTGTCTCTTGGTTTTGTAGGTTTCTTCTTGGTACGTGGGGTATCATCTCTTGGCTTTCTTCTAGGTTTCTTTGGAGCTCCAACTTCAGTGCCATGATACTTGGACAATGCAGAATAAACTCTTTGACGGTATTCCTGATTTAACAGAAAAATACATTTCTCTTTTAGAGGGAAAAATAGTAAAAAAGAATTTGCTCCCAAATCTTCTTTGATTCTTAACAGGAGTACTTTGACAAAGCTTTATTTGTTAGGGTACAAAATTTTGATTAGACTATTCTACCACATTTGGGGTAACAAATTATTCAAACATACGTAAGAATGCAAGTCAAAATCCACATCAAGGATAGAGCAAACACATACATATCAACAACATTCACCTTTTAGATAGGGCAACAAAGATAGACATAGAAAAATTAGTGTCATTAGGTAACAACATCTTCATCTAAAACATGAAACTTGTGATTTGGTCCTTTGACTATTCTGACTTCAGTTCCTCCTTCCAGCATTTGTATAATAGAGAATTTGCAGCATGGGCCTTCAACCTAACTTTTTAACAATACTCGGCATTTATTTAAATTTGAAAGACAATTACTGTAACAGGTCAACATAGAAACATTAACAGCCAAAACGAAAAGCAAATTAAAATTTTGAATAGGAGAAAAACACCTATACTATGTTTTAGAAAGTGGATTTTAAATTTAATTCAACTCCTAACTAACAAAATGAAGTTTGCACCTATTTATATTCTACTATAATTTAATCGTATCTCTCATTGATCTGAGGTATCCAACACACTCCCTCATGTCAAGGAGAAAACATTTCGAATAAGGAAAATTGGATAGTGGGTGGTTCGATAGATGCTAGAAGCCTTGTAATAGACTTTGATACCATCTTAGAAAATTGATTTAGGTCTAGCTTAACCTTTCATATCTGACTTGTAAAACGATATTTGCACCCACTTATAAAGTATAATTTGATTATATTTGTAGTCAATGTAAGATCTGCAACACTATGATTAAGCCTCGTATTCTAACAATCTACGAGCATACAGAAATCAGTATAAGAGCTTTGTATTTAATAGACACATTTCAAGACATGGTATTTATAAGAAAAGGTTGGTCATGGTAGCATACTATCAAATACAAAACAAGCCAATGAACATACAGGTCTAAAAAAGTGATACAAAATACCATGTCTTTCTAATTAAACCACAAGGGGGACAAAGTTGAGTATTAACTGTAATTAATTGTGCATGTGGGGCAATTTAGAAAAAAAAAAAAATCCCCAGAAGTTAACTTCTTTAGTTTTGTGTCCATGACATACAACTTTTATGTGAATCAACTAGTTTGCAGGATAGGTGAAAGATCCAGGGAACATTTAGCGGCAGTAAAGCCATTAATTACCCAACCTCAATGTATTTAGCAGCACAGACTTACAGGATCAGCCCATTTTGCAGTAATGGCTTCTGCAATTTTTCTTCTCTGCTCAGGGGACTTGGGTGCTCTTTTACCACCTGATGTCTTTATCATTTGTTTCCTTTGGTCAACACTCGTCAACCACTCGTGCTTCAGCTTTTCATCCAAGGCTTCATAAGAATTCCACTGCAGCTCTTCCTGACCAACATAGCCTTTTCTAGACGCTTCTGCAATTAAATTTTGCCACTCAAAGCAGCAAGACTCCTCCGCCTTCTTCTTTTCACGCCTCTTTTCCCATCGCCTTCTCACTCCAGCACCAATCTTCATTCTTGTTTCTGTACTGTGCAATCAATGAAGAAGGCATATACTTATTAGTAACAAAGAAGCAGCATTCATTTTGACCAGGATGGGAAGCAGTGTTGTTATTAATAACAGTATTTACTAGTAACAGCAACCAAAATGGAAAGGCATTAGGCCTATACTTACGTTTGTGCGTGGCCAAGATTACTCAGCTTCATTTTAATCTGCATTACCAAATGTTATTAAGGAAATCAGTACAAATGTTATATAAGCAAATATTCAAAATATAACTTCACATCCTCATTTACAACTTATTAATCATGATAGATTATGTTATGGGACTCTAAGAAACAGTTATGCAAAGCAGAGAGAGGATAAAAAATTAGGAAGATGAGATATTGTGCGCTTTGCTTTGAAATAGTGAGACAATCGAGGTGAAGATAATTAAGATGGATTGGATGTTGTGTTATTAATTAATATGAAAAATGTTGTTGAACAAAGACATAAGAATATTCTTACATGACATCACCTTAGGGTTCTGCATCGCGAGCCTTGTTCTTTCTTTGATTTTGCGCAAAGTCTCTGGTGGTGGTGACACAGATAATTGAAAATTAGATGTTGGAAAAGGATAAAAGAAAAGAAAAGCAAGTAGGGCGGGGATGGGAAGCATAGCATACCAGGAGAGTGCTTTCTTCCTTTGTTCCAGGGCGTGTTTCCTTTATTAGCTTTGGAAATCCTCATTCTTCTCAACTGCTCCCTATCATCAGGTTGAGGTTGTTGTGTTTGTTGGTCGGAAAGTTGAAGGTCAAATGCAGGAGGAGTTAGAGGAACTACATCCAAGTGGTTGGAGCGTGGTTTTGCAGCGACGGTGTTAGGTTCGAAGGTGGCAACAGCCTTAATCACCACATTCAGTTTAGCGTCCTTTCTGTTTCGAAGGCTGTCCAAGCAAATCCAGGAGCCTCTGGGCGCATGATACGGCATTGGGGCCTTCAACGTCAGAGAATAACGGAAGGATAGTTGCGCATTTGTAATCTCTGCTCACAACGCAACCAAACCCAAATTAACAATAATTAATCATCCTAAAAATGGTGTAGAGTAGGAAGAAACGTAAAGTTACCAAACAAAGGCATGGGAGCTCAGAGAGTGCGTGCAATTCAGGGAAACGTAAAGTGCATCTCCTCTCCTTTTCTCGGAGGAAGAAGAAGAAGAAGAAGTAGCAGCAGCTTTGAAAAGGCTTCTTCGCTCGCACACCACAAATTGAAATAGGATAATGGAACCAATCGGTTAAGATTGTAGCCAGAATACACGTAAATTCTGAAATGTCAAATACTCTCACACTCCGGGTTGGGCTTCAGCTGAGCCTCGCTCCAAACCCATTCCTTTTGGGCCTCCCATCCTTTCTTTTTCATGCACTTTGTTGTTAAATTAAAAAAAAAAAAAATTGTTTTGGTTGGTTATCTGCTTTCCTAACTTTTTTTTTTTAATTTATTTCTGTACAATCTTTTGAACAACTAATGCAATGAATTAATAATATATAGTGTTAACTAGGAGTTGTATATTTTAATAATATAAGTTTAAAATATTGATAAATTGGATATTTTAATTCAGTTCCATTTAAAAAAATGCGTTCTATTGGATAAAATGTTTTTTATTTTTGTCTAAAATATCTTTAATTTTGATTGTGTCAATTAAATTGTGTGCTAGTTACTTCCAGAAGAAAGAAAGAGTCCTCGATAACTCAAACCTAATGATATTTAAATAAAAGTAAAAAATTGTTTTAATAAGAGTTAAAAATATTGGATATGAGGTATTTAAAATTTAATTAAAGCAATTTGATATAAAATTTTGTGATTTCTCCGAACATTGTAAGACTGAATTGGAGTAGATTTGGCCAACAACGCTAAGACAAGGAAGTGATTATTGAAAGCCGGCATGCATGCAATGCAGGCGCTGGTGTCTGAGTGGCTATCAATAAAAATGGTGGAAGGTTGGTGAAGAGTGCAGAGAAGAGAAGATAAGAGAAGAGGCAACATGATCACCACCACCCTCATCTCCATACTCACTGTCACAGCCTTTGCGCTTTTTTTGAAAATCCCAAGGTTGGTGCAGAACCATAAACTCTATAGCAGAAATTATAGTGATGGAGATTGTTGTGCAGTGTGTCTGTGCCAAATCTCCGATGGAGGGAAGATACGAACCTTACCGGGATGCCACCACAGTTTTCACCTTCGTTGTATTGCTCCCTGGTTCAACAACCATTCTACCTGCCCTCTTTGCAGAAACAATGTCACTCTCCCCGACAACAATCACACACACGCCCTCCTTCATTTCTTCCGCACTTTCTCTGATTTATTCATTGTTCTTCATTACTTACTGCTTCCTCCAGCTACCAATCGTCAGAGTTTCCCCTTGCTTCATTAACACACTCTCTCTGTCCATCACTTTTACAATGTTTCATACTTTCCATCAATTCCTCTATATGTAATATTTGCAGATCAGTCCTCATTCAGAAAAATCAACTTCACACACTTTTTCTAATTTATCCCGACTACATATAAATAGTTGCTTGTATTTTAAGTTTTATTTAATTTGATATCTTATTTTCTTAACTATTTTTCGTGTATGATGATTAGAAGTGTTTTTATTTAATATATATACTTGTGTATGCGTGTGTGATTTAGATTTATTCTTCTCTCACATTCCCATTATATACTATTTACTTATTTAAAGAATTGTACCAAAAAAGAAACATGCGAGCATACTTTATATTTTGTAAAACATACATGGTAACATCTGCAGTTGTCTGATTCAGATTCAATGAATATAAGAAATCTTGAAAAGTGATGTGATAGTGGGAGATTCAGTGAATAGATGACCACATATGGGGCGTGAATGCTTAATGGTTAGAGTGTCAGTGACCGTATCCACTAGGGGTGTTTTTTGTAAGTGTAGAGGGACATTGATATTCATTTCCACAAACAGCTGGATTTGTATCCACCAACTGCAAGAACAAGTACGGTTTTCTTTCGTACAAGATTGTTCTGCCAACTTCTAATCATCTAATAAGCAACTACCTTTTCTTGCTAGGAACCAGTATTCCAGTCATGTACCATCAAATTTGGCATCAAAATTTCTGCAAAACTACTCCATCTAGTAATGCCATACTAATGCACAGCAATGGCCTATTCCCCTATCAATAAAAACTAAATCAAGCTATTTTACCTTAACAAAAACAAATGGCTTTATGACATAATCATGCAACATTCAGATAACTTACAAACGGAAAGGTTTTGTTACATAAATACTTGTCGTTGTAATTTTGAACAGAAATATTTTATTATTGTTAATTTGACTGTTAAGAGAGGCAATAGAAGCATATTGGAAAACTAGAATTAAGAGAGGCAATCCAAATTGATTTTATTTGGCATGGCACAGCAATTCACGAGCAACCTGGGAGAAATTCACTCGAAATTTATGATGCCGTAGTACTTGTGAGACTAGTTGGACGTTTAATTTTTATAATTTTATTATTTGATAAAAAAAGCGTATTTTGTAGTAGTTTACATTTCGTTTTCTAACATAATTGTTGGCTGAATTGAATTATGTGAATGGAGCGTGTTTATGTTAAATCATTGGAATGGTCAAAAGTAAAAGGTTGGTTACTGCAGAGTGAGTGGTACAGATACAGAGGGTGGCTTGAAGCAGGAGAGATGGCAGAGACGTGGAAGAAAGAGAAGCCAATCCAAACTAAACCATCTTCAATATTTAATTTTGAATCTTCTTGTTGTTCAATACTGATTAAGATTAGTTTCGAATTAAGTTCATGTGTGTGGGTCAACCCCAAGTTCAACTTAGACCATTCAACGCCGTAGTCACGAAGGGTTTTTCTCATTTTGAAGTCCATTGTGGAGGTTCTTCTCTCCAACCTCATTTCTTCGCACTCTCATACCCATAAATCTATTTTAACTCCCACCCTTCTCACTCTCATTCACCCTTCCAAACCCTTTCAAAAAAAATTTCTTTTGTGCTTTGAGAAGAGAGAAGAGAGAGAGAGCATCATGGGTGAGCCAACTAACACTCTGGGTGAATCCCCCGCCGTTGAGTTAATCGGAAAGATAATGATAATCGTTATAATAATCTTCTTCTTCCTTGTTGTAATTGCTCTCGGCGTTCATCTCTTCACTAGAAACTTCTGGTGGCGTAGCCCCGCTCCCCAATCACGGCGCCGCCGCCGCTTTGTGTTTTCCTCCGGTCAAGAGGGTGGTCTCAGAACCGGACTGGATCCCTCCGTGTTGAGCTCCATACCCGTGATGGTATTCGAAGGCAAAGACTTGAAGGAGGGTTTGGAATGTGCAGTTTGCCTCTCGGAGGTGGTGGAAGGAGAAAAGGCGAGGCTTTTGCCTAAATGCAATCATGGGTTTCACGTTGGTTGTATTGACATGTGGTTCCAATCCCATTCTACCTGCCCTCTTTGCAGGAACTCTGTTGCTGTTCAATCCGATGAAAGTAATAATAGTGCACACAACTCAGAATCAGAGTCTCCAACTTTTCCCACTAACGTCTTGGTTTGGGGGGATCACACTCAAATAGCTTCTAGCGGTGGTGCTTCTTTGGAGGAAGGTGCTTCTCAGCCACCTTGCCCCTCATCCTCTTCCGCTGCTACTTGTGATGGTGATAGTAACAACAGCAATAGACGTCACGGAACCTTGGTGATTGACATACCAAGTGATATAACTTCCACTTCTGCAAGCAGGTTTGCTGAAGATGACTTGAAATCGCCACTGACGGGAAGACTGAGGTCGTTGAAGAGGCTTTTGAGCAGGGACAGAAGGTTAAATCCTTGGAGTCCTACTTCTGTAGATGTAGAACAAGCACCTAATTCAGGGGAACAGCTGACTTAGGAATTATTTGCCACTCTTATTCATTATTTTTTGTATTTTTCTTTAATGTGCATATTGAGCATTGAGGTAGCAAGTTGTGAGTGAATTTTTATCTAATGTCTGCAAGTACACCGATAGGGTGGCTATTTTTTTTTTTCTGTTCTTGAGAGAGGTCAGAACTCTCGTAGATACGCTAGCTGTTATCAATACTTGTGCATATAATGGCTGAGGAGAGTAATTGTTTCAAGTGTCTTTGTTTGTATATAATATAGGTTTCGACTTCTAGCAATACAATACAATGACCCTCTTTCTTTTAGTCCATTGTGATGTGAAGTGAAAGGGATGCAGTATGGGATTGATTTGTCTCACCGATCCTTGCCAGCACAAGTTTGAAATATGGTAATTGCATTGGAAATCTTCAGTAATTCAGAGCTCTTGTTCTGCTGAATCTTATTGATAATAAACAAGGGCCACACTGTAACTAGATTAGCAACAAGATATGAATAAAGCTGATGTTCTTTTGTCAATACTTGTGTCATTCTGCATGGCTTTTGATTGTATGAACTGGTAGAATTTTTTATTGAAGAAAAAAGGTGGTTAATTTTAGAAAAGAGGAAGGTAGATAAGACTTTCTTACATTACTGATGATGTCATTGACTGTGACCATCCTGTGCTCACTGAAAAATCTTTTGCAGAATATTCGTTCTAGTTTACTTTGAAAAACATGGACTCAACGGGGGCACATATTCTAATGCTTCTCTTATTCAATTCTCCCTTCCTTTAAAGGAACCCATTATGTTTGGTTCGATTGCCTCCAGGCTCAAATATTTCTCTCACTATTTTGAGTCCATTGGTTGCACCATCTAGATATATCCTCCTGGAAGTGATGTTTCTTCGCTTGAGACATCTAATGTTGAATCATAAGTTCATGACTTCTATTTAGACTGGCATTAAGTTCCTTTTATGAGAAAAAAATTAAAAAAATTAAATTATTTTTTCGTTTATATATAATTTAATTTATAGAAAAAAAAAAAAAACTTTTCTAGAAGAAGTTTATAAGTAAGTTGATCCCTATAGTTACATCTTTTGAAATTTTGATCTGAAATTGAATTAGGCATGGAGAGAATGTAGATGACAAAAAATGTACAACACTAATAATGTATTATTATAATTACTATTACAGTTGACAGAAAATGACGTGAGTGTGGATATAACAATGATAATTGGGTTTTGAATTTGGGAGCTGCTACCAGATTTTGAAAGTTGTTGATAACTAGTCAAATGTAGTGGCTTGAAGGTGGAACCCAGAGAAAGAACGGTTGAAGGTTGAATTTTTCCACCATCATGCTATCACATTACTTTTGCATCATTTTTTTCTCCTTTTTTAACTTCCTCCAATCTTCTTGTGCATTGACTTACTTTTAACTTTTGCTTCAGTTAAGTTTCTCTTTGCTTCCTCCAGCGACTAATCAAACCAAATAACCACATTTGTTACGTTTCATGATCAAATCAAATGCAAGTAAAAACATTCCAAACACAACGTGCTTGTTAAATCATCAGTATTCAAAATCACATGCGTCAGCCTGAACTCTGAAGAATATGCAAAATTACGTGCTCGTAGGTCTCAGCATGTCTTTAGCAACCCTTTTTGTTACAATAAAAAACTTTAACTGTATTCAAAAGTGAAACAAGTGGGTAGAAAACCAACAATCAATAGTCTGAGAAAAGTCCTTATTGTGCAGATCTAACCCACAGACTTTGTAATAGCATGCCTCACCTTGTTCATGTGGTGGAGATTTCTTCATCATGAACAAAATTTTCTTCATTTAGAAAAATGAAGAAATTGCTTCAAATTTTCTCCGTAGAAATTGCTTCAAATGTTCTTCATATTTACACAAATCTTCATTAGCAAAAATTCATACCAATTTCAAATATTTTCCAAGTGGTAATTAATTGTATCGGAATATCCTAGCGTCTTTATAAAATAATGTTCAATTTGGAGGATTGGATCTCGGTTAATTTGTTCAAGCTGTGATTCTTTTTAAAAAAATAGAATCTTTCTCAACCGAATGTATAAAAAACAGTCAAGGATATTTGTATTTGCTACTTCAACAACAAAAAAGTATAAAAGACATTAAAAATTGAAATATCTGAATAAGTAGCATTTTAAAAAATAAATTATTGAAGAGAATAAATGAATCTCAGATCAGGTTCCATACCATGAACAACATATGAAAGATTTTTTGTTTTATTATTTAGTAGGCTTCATGAACTTGTGTCTTCCCTATATAAATATTTGTCAAGCATTGGGATAATACAAACCAATTTGATTCGATCAATTATGATTGATAACCCGATAAACTAATAATATCTCAGTATTAACTTTCTAAAATGGTGCAACCAGTTACCCACGTGAGCATCATTGAAATTAAAAAAAAATCTGAGAGCATAGGTAAATATTATCCGAAGAATGGAAGAAGTAATGCTATGGTGTGACTGCTGTCCTCATGGCCAAGCTGGAAAGCTCTCTGAAAGTCACTAAAGTTGGGGTGGGGAAAGGAACGGAGTGAGTGACTGAGCAAGACTGATTAAATAAACAAACACAACCCAAAGCAACAACAAATATATCTTTCTTCTTTTCTATTGTTGCCTTTCATTCACATAAGCGAAAAGCAGGAACCGTTTGGCTCTTGCTGAGTCACCGTCTAAATATTAGAATCTATCAAAAATATCATAACTAAGAAAGTTCAAACTCAAAGATATAGTACCATCACGTGGCTTATCACATGACCTCTCTGAAATTTCTGTCTCCATTTTCACCAAATCCAAAGTCCGGACAAAACCGGATGCAGCAGCAGTCAAAAGTCGAGCACATGATCCCACATGAACCCAAAATGGCATTGGATCCCAATATCCTTAGCATTTCTGACAGTAATAAAAAATGATTCCAGACTGATATAATTCACATTTCACCTCACATTGCATCGTATCTTAGCTTTACTTGACTCACTATGCTCCCAGCATCGCCACCATAAGAACCAAGATTCTCCCTCCACTACCATGAAGAGTTGGTTCCCGGCACTCGCTGCTCTTGCTCTCACACTGTCACTGCTATTATTAACCTGGTCTACCAGAGCCACAGCTGAGGTTTTCCCAACAATACAAGTGCACTCTTGGCCATCAAGCAAAACTTCATCTTCTCGTCACGCTCCTAGGAAGAATCTTTCTAAGCAGCTCGATTCCAGTTTCCGAAGGATACCTCCCAGCAAATCGAATCCGACACAAAACAAGTAACTCTATTAACAGTTTCTAGCCTTTTCATTATACGCAGCTACCCCGTGACTGACCAGAAAAAACATATTTCTTGCACAGGTTCAATCCTCCAACATATGGTTGACAGAACAAACAGGACACCATTATTGGAATCACCCGTTTCCTTCCAGATCTTATTTCTTCAATTTTGTTACAACTGCGCCTTCTAGAACAATAACAACTGTTTGTGTATACTTGTATCTTACCTTCCAATTGCCAAGTCCCAATGTTTATATGTATTGCAGTTTACATTGAATTTTGCAGTTTTGCTAACCAAGCTTTTTTAGTTCTGATACACCTAAAATCTACATTATTCGTATTCTAGAAACGAGGAACGATGTCCAGGTTTGTACCGAAAACATATAAATCCAGCAAATCTCAGTACATAGGGGTAGGTGGCGTCAATCAAATCATTGGAGGAAAGAGAATCATATTTTGCAGTATCTACCTTTGTTAATGCAATTTTCCAGTAACAGTCTATGTAACATAGTAAAATAATACAAAATTACTAGCAAAGAGGAATCATACAAATCCCCAAGCATTAAATCTTGGGGACCCTGCTGACCTACTTAACACCATTCTCTTTAAAATAACTTCGTCTTTGAGGGGAAAAATTGTCTTTAACTTTACGCGTTCGATGCCTTCACTTTCTTCAGAGAAGCCTCAGAAAGGTCACCATCTCTTCGTCGTTTCTTCACTGTCTTCCCGGTTGCTGCAGTATCAAACCCACTTTCAACCTTTTCCCTTTTAGACCTCTTCTTCCTATTAGACTCATCGTCATCTCCACTAATATAAGCATTTCTCTTACTTTTGTGTTTTTCTTTTTTTGGGTTTTTCTTTTGGAAGCTCAAAAAAGGTGCAGCAGAACCTAGGGATTGGTCAATTTCTTTCCTCATTTCCTTTACAGCTTTTGGATTGGATTTATTATTCGAGGTGTCACTGAGAAAGGAATCATTTTTCCTCAACTTTGTATCATTGGAACCAAACATAGTGTGAAAATCTTTATAAGTAGATTCTTTGGATGCTTGTTTTGACCTCCAATGATCAGGATTCGCAGCAAATCTGTTGTAATAAGACAGGTATAAATCGTGAAGATTAACTTCAATAAACTTATGAACTTAAGAAGTTAAAAAATATGCTCACTTGAATGTAATAATCTGAAAATTTCTATAATTAACTAAATAATCACCAGCATACCCGTCAATATCTAGTTTCCTTAATAGGTAAGAGCCTTGTTTTGTCTTGGAAAGGTCACTTCGCACAGCCAACACCTCAGACACTATAGCCTCTCTTAGTGACAGATTACTGGCAGTGAAGCACTTTTCAATGGTAAAAGCACCAGAGGAGTTGAGTGCGACCTCCCCAAAATGCCCTTGCAGTCTACAAAATAAGTTATGAAAGACAATAAAGTAGCAATTTTCAAATCCATTAAACACATTTATTGATAATTTCAACATGAGGTACGGAAAATAATTTGAAGGTAAATTCGACTGGGGAAAAATACATATCCCCTCCAAAACTTAGGCTTTGGCAACTAGAGTCATTAGGTTTCAATTTTGTAATTTAGAAACCCCTCAATAGATGTTTCAATCCATTTACTGTTAGTCAAAATAAAGCATCATCTAAATGATCCTAAACCACAAAAGGTAAATCTCTAACTATGAATTAGACTCCCGCAAAATAATTGCTCTCATTTCATTAACTTGAACACAGATCCCATTAATTGTGTGAAAAAAAAATGGAGTTTAATATAGAAATAGAAAACATAATCTAAAAATCTTGTTTATAACATTAAACCATGCAGCAGAAATAAGAATTTCCAAGAGAAACTAAAATGCTAGATGTATAGCTGAAAGACATACTTGGTAATCAATCTGCGCTTCTGTTTCCCAGAAGCTCCTGAACAAAGAAAGGACTCAATAACATGTGATCCTCTTGAATCTCCCACTGCTTCAAGAACATGAGTTGCCTCCATGGAAGTTATACTTGTGATATAAGATTGTATATATTCCTAAGAAAATAAAATGCAGGATAATGGAAATGAGCAAATCAATAAACTATTTAATGCAAACACGGTATAAAACTAGCAGGCTTAAAATGACAATGATTAGCAATGAGGAATTTATGGCACAGTGCTTCCATCAACTCCCACAGTAATCCCGTGTTTGGTACAGAGGAAAGAAAGTGAGAAGAAAATTAAAATTTGAATTCAGAAAATAGGAGAAAAGAAAAGTTTGAACTTTTGATTCTAAAGGTCAACTTTTCTCTCCTTTCATGTTTTCTCTTCAACCAAACAAAAGAAAAAAGCACCATTATTCATGTTTTATCTCTTCAAGTCCTCTGTTTTTTTTTTCTTCTCATCCAATCCTCAACAACAGCACTATAAAAAGTTCACCACACTATCAGATGTCAGATTGCGGATTACTATCTCAGCCAAAATACACACAAAAAAAAAAAAAAAAAAAAAAAAAAAAAAAAAAAATAAAAAAAAAAAAAAAAAATACCAATAAAAAAAAAAAAAAAAAAAAAAAAAAAAAAAAAAAAAAACAAATCGACTCTAAACAAGGAGACCTTGAATATCTTAGAATCAAACCAGGCACAAAACACTTGAAACTCATCATGACTTCCACTATTTATAAGGGATGAAAATTTTTTCTTTAGGAACAACAAATGCCAGATCTGTTATGACCAATAAGGAATCAATTTAACAGCAATGTTATGACCAATAAAATATTATGCTGCGACATTGAAGGATTTGAACAAAATGGTGCCTCTAATACCTTCGAACTAACAAAACCCAAAAGAAAACAGCCAAGAATCAATTTTCAAGAAAGTCACTTACGCTTCTAAACCGGAACACTGTCTGTAAGATCAGAGAACCCATGACATTCATTCTAGCACCACTTTGCCAGCTCCAGTTGGACTTGTCTTCGTATGCGAAACAACTGTCAAGAAACATGAGTCGTGGAACAATCCCTTTCGGAGAATCATCCACTGGACATACTGCTTCAGCAAGGACTTGACAGCACTGCCCCAAAGTTACAAAAAGGCCATTAAAGTTTTCACAAGGATGAAAAACAAAACAAGGAAGGTAAAATAACCCATTTACTTTTCAATTTTGAAGAAATCATGGTAGACATGAAGTTAAGTTTCTGAAGCAAAAAATTGATTAAGAATTTCGAATACACAAGAACATACGAATCTGCATATTATAGAAAACGCAACCAAAATGCAAACCTTGCTTTCATTAACATGAAGCCTTTCACTGGCAGCAACAAGTGAAGCAACAACCCCTGACCTTCCCATTTTGAAAAGATCCTCCAAATTTGGCCCAAGTTCTTCCCAAATCAACTCCATCTACCAAACAATAAAAAGTCATCGTAAAACAAACATAGTAAAAAGTTTGCATAGAGAAAAATATAACACAGAGGCATTGTTAAAAGAAAATGCATGAGACAAAGGCCGTACATGCAACATTCTGCAACCAATCCTAAAGTAGATAAACTTAATTGGTCACCCTTAAACAAATGTAGAAAAAATTCAGTACTGTAAAGCAAAAGTAGGCACAATACCACATCTTGATTGCTTGCATAAGAAATTAATGCTTGAACAACAAAGTTCCCATGTTGATGAGATGATAACTCAAACAAAGAACTCCTGAATACTTTAGTGAATAATTCATTGAACAAGGCCTCAGGAGATACTTCCAAAACGACCTGAAAAAGATTTACAAAATTTTATTACCCAGAATCTCTGTAGAAATAAATATTTCATAACGTCTCCAAAAAAAAAATATCATTGCTGCCTCCATAAAAAAAATGCATAGGCATAAAATGGTTAAGTATATAATGATACATGAAAATATGTCCTATGAGGCTGCATAAACTATCACAAAACAGTTTACATGCATAACATGTCTAATATTCATATCACTGTCAGCCAAGGTATGAATTATTTAGCAATTAACAACAGTTGTTGAGATTATACCTGTGGAAAGGTTATTATGATGGTACGTATATAATGCTTGTTTGCTTCTATACTTAAATTCACATTTACTATAGAAAATACAAAAGGAAAATGAGACTTTTTTCTTTAAATCTTTAAAATAAGAACTAGCTAATTACATGTAGTTTGTATTTAACTTCTCTTCGTATTTCTCAATACCTCCTCCACTACTGTAGCTAATTATACAGTTTTCCTTCATCTATATGGTACTCACCTCCATTAGATGGCAAAATTTAGATTCTTTTAACAAATTCTTGAGATCTGCTACTACTTTCGTGTCTATAAAATTGTCCTCTGCATTATACTTATCCTTGCAGCCAAGAAGGAAAGGAATCACATGTAACAACTCTTCATCATCCCCTGCCAAGACCCTCAGCGTTGTCTGCCATTAATTAAAGAAATCCCATTATGATGAGAGGAATAAAAGAGAGAAGCTAAAAGTAAAATTAACAGTAAGCACATAATGGCACCACAGAAAATGTTTTTACCCAAGAGGTAAATTAATAAGGTTAAAAACGAATTTTATAATCTCTTTACAATATGATTAAGTTCTAAAGCAAGCAGATCCTAAGAAATTACTGAATTGAAGGCTATATCTCACAAAAGCTCAATCATAATATCAGCCCAATATGGAATGGAATTACAAGACTCTAGAGGCTAAGACAATATAAAAAAACTACAAATGTCCCCCACCATCAACCAAAGCAAGAAAATTAAAATTGATTCTACAAAGAACCTCATTGAATAACAATAGACTGCCCACAATCTAATAGTAAATACTAAATGCCAAGCACGAAGGAATACAATTATTCATTTAATGCAGAATATATAGAAGAAGAGAGAGGGAGATGGAAATGATACCTGAAAAACCAAACTACTGAATTGGTCAACTTGTAGTGTCTTGATATATTTCTTGGCATGCTTTAACATATCTGACACAAGTACTTTCAGTAAATTTGGAAATCCAGGCAGAAAATTTGTTGCATCATCTTTCTTTGAAAACTCCTTTGAATTCAACCGCTCTGCTAATAGGGTAGTCGATTTTGATAAATAGTATCCACACTTGTCTAATGGAACTCCTCTACAAAGGCAGAGAAGAGTCCGAAGCACATGAGAACCATAGCAGTTACACATTACATTAACAGAATTTGCTGCAATCACCTGCCAAATGACATGTATACGTATAAGAAATCACATTTAAAGCAGAAGAACATCCTTCCTGGCCATGTCTTCCTCTTTCTTCCCACAATTAACATTTGTTTTCTCTGACCATATCTAGGCACAGCCTGACTATATTAGTTTTGCCAACATCAACTACCTTTGCTAGTTAAAACTCAAGCTTGCATGCATAGTTTGAAAACATTAAACCAAGAAATAAAGTTGGTACAATAAGTGGAAAGCAATATAAACATTGATTTCGACATATTTTAAACAAGTATGAAATACATTCCACCTTGCATATGATGGTTAAAGCCTCCTCAACCAGAGGGCGAGCCTCATCGTGTTGGAGATGAACGGCTAAAGACTTGATGGCGGTCTCAGCGACATGAGAACCAGATCTATCTATTGCAATATAGGGGAAGTCGTTAGCTGAAGACTGGAGGAAATCACAAAGATGGTCTACATCACAACCCTGGAGAATGGTCTCCAAAGTGTGGCTAACAATATAATCGGTTGCTATTTCGAATTCTTTCCCCTTGGTTTCTTGGAGAGCATTAGCACATATAAGTGATCGTTCCTCCAATTCTACCCCCTCAGTTTCAAAAAGATTAGCAATTTCTGAGAAGTATTGGGTTGTTTCAGGGTCAAGCTGTTTCCTACAAAACGAAATGTAAATAGAAAAAGCATTGAATGAGTTTAAGGGAGGGGAAAGAAATGAGAAGAATAGCTATTGCGTACCTAACACGGGACAGTTGAGGCGGGGAAGTGAAGGTGTTGGAGTTTGTGTTTGAGTGTTTGGGATTGGAATCGAATTCATGAGCGGCTCCTCCTTTCTTATGCTTTCTCCTCTTACTTTTGCCTTGCTTGAGGGATTCATAATCGTGGTCCCCCATTGAGCTTCTTGACACCAATGCTTTTGAACCAATAGAGACCATAACCACCCTGTCACTGTAACTGTGTGTTAAAAATGAATCAAACAACCATTATTGTTAACCAGAGAGAGAGAGAGAGAGAGAGAAAGCATTACGTTGAGGTTCTAGTTGTGGTTGGGCGTACGCCGCCGCCGCCGCTATTTCCGCTGCTGCTTCACTCGGTGGCGCGCGACGGAAGGTATGAAATCAAGTATGAAGAAGCAAAGCTCGCACAATTTGAAACGCACCGTTATAAGCCATTACCCAAACCTAGTACTACTATCCCCTCTTCAACGCAAAACCCTTTTCGCCCTTTTTTTTAAGAGGCCTTTATTTTACTTCTTAAGTTAGCCCAAAAACAAAATACTATCATATTTTTTAGATTTTTAATATTTTTGCAATGCTAATATAATAATAAATTTTATTAAAATTTTAATTATTAAAACTAAGTTTTTATGCATATTTTTGTGTAAAAATTAGATATATTACAATTTTAAACCATATTATATTACTAAAATTATTGTACTATCAATGAAAATTTTTTATTTTATTAAATTTTATTTGTGACTATAATATGAATTTAATTTTAGAAATATTTTAATTCGTGTAGTAGAATTTTAATCTAAATATTGTTTTAATTGACTTAATGCTTATAAATTAATTATATTATGCGTGCTTTAATAATTAATAATAAAAAGTACAATAATTGTATATTATTAACAAAATAAATAAAAATAATATTTTATTAAATAAATAACTATCTTTATTTATTAATGAGTTGGTTTGATATTGTTAATCTTTGACTTTAGAATAATGTAAAGACCTTAATAAAAGTATTAAATTTAATATCTAAAGTTTTGTAAGAAACTTTTATTAGAGCATGTAGCATGAGAAGGGTATATAATTAAAATATGTGTTTATATAATTACTGTGTATTTTCTTGTGAATAATAATCCACAGTTAATATTTTATTATATTTATGTTTGTTGTGGATTTAAAAATTTAAAGTCTGCAAATTTTCTTACAATTTTTTCCCATTAAAATTAAAAGAGTATTATTTAAAATATTGTTTTATTAAGTTAATTATAATTATCTCATTAAATTAATTGCATTTAAAAGGTTTACAACGTGCTGTTATACACCGAAGAAAAATTCTCTAAAGTAGTTTTAAGTTAAAATATTTACTAGTAAAAATAATAAATTATTACTTTAGCTTTTTATAAATTTAATTATTAATAGAATTTATCATTATTCAAGAATAAAATAATATATATTCAGATATAATATGTCAACTAAAGAAATTCCTTGAGGAAACTTACCTTCGAAATTTAAATTTGCAGTAAAAGATTTTTGTTTGTTTTCATGTGATTTCTTTAACAAAAATTTCAAATTCCTGACTAATTTATTATCTAAGAACAAATAATCTACGGATTAAAATCAACAAACTTGTGTTTCAAAAAAAAAAGTAAAAAATACATATATTTATATATATATGTATACTGGTATTCTTATAGTACCAGCATATTCGGACACCTCCAAACAGCGATCGCGTATTCAGGTTCATGACATGTTGAAACCTACAGCATAAACAAAAACAGTATATGATGGTTTTAGAAGTATAACACAAAAGCCTTGCATACTTAAATAACAGATAAAGCAACACATATAATAAGTTGAATACTTGGCATTTGGTTCCTCTAACTCACATTTTTGTCATTCTCATAACAGAGTCACAAGTTTGCCTCTGACTTAGCTCATCTAAACACTGCAAAAATAACTTACACATGAAACACAAACCTTAAATCCGATTTGTTTAAAAGAATGAAACTTAAATGTGATATAATTTTTCAGAAACTAAGACATTAGCTGGCTGGTAATAATGGTGTATAACTGGGAGCATAAAAGGTGTTTGAAAATTTATGAATTATTGGGGTTGAAGACAAAAGAGGCTGAAGAAGTTGAATTTATGCAGTAGAAATTTATTTTTTGAGAACCCCACTGGCCACACCAAACCAAATTAGTACAAACTATCCATAACTCCTCTGCTGTGCTATGCTCTGTGATGTGAACACACACTCCACTCATTTCTCAGCCTCTCCAAAACAGAACAAAACAAAACAAGCTCTCCATTCATCTCTTACGTTACTTTACTCAAAGTAAGTTAGAAAATGGGATCCATGACCAACAAAATCAAACAAGCTCTTCCCACTATTTCGGATGCCCTCACCAAGACCAAGACCAAGACCAGACTCTTGTTGGCTCTCGCTGCCACTCTCTTTATCGCGCTCGCTGTCGTCGCCGGAGTCAGCTCTCGCAAGAACTCCGGCGACAATGCCTCCTCCTCCTCCAGTTCGTCGCACGCCATCATCAAAAGCGCCTGCAGCAGCACCTTGTACCCGGAGTTGTGCTTCTCAAGCATAGCATCTGAACCCGGCCTGGCCAACAAAGTTTCCAGCCACAAGGACGTGATAGAGAAGTCGCTGAACATAACCGCTGGAATCGTTGAGCGGAATTACTTCATCGTGCAGAAGCTCCTCTTACACAAAAAGGGCCTGACTAAGAGGCAGAAAACGGCCCTCCATGATTGCTTGGAAACCATTGACGAGACCCTGGACGAGCTCCACAAGGCCATAGATGAACTCAAAGACTACCCCTCCAAGAAGTCTCTGTCGCACCACGCCGAGGATCTCAAAACTCTCATCAGTTCGGCCATAACCAACCAAGAAACTTGCCTCGACGGCTTCTCTCACGAACTGGCCGACAAAATACTGAGGAAGCATCTCCTGGCAGGCCAAGTGCACGCCGAGCACTCCTGCAGCAACGCATTGGCCATGACAAAGAACCTCACTGACACTGACATGGCCATGGCCATGGCCAACAACGTCAAAAATGAGCACAGGAAAACCATGGAGGACCCCCATGAGATCATGTGGCCCCACTGGATTTCCGCCGGCGACCGCCGCCTTCTGCAGACGGGTACGGTCAAGCCTGACGTGGTGGTGGCCGCGGACGGCAGCGGGAACTTCAGGACGGTGTCGGCTGCGGTGGCTGCGGCTCCTGAGAAGAGTAGCAAGAGATACGTGATCAGGATCAAAGCGGGTGTGTACAGGGAAAACGTGGAGGTGCCGAAGAAGAAGACTAATATAATGTTCCTTGGGGATGGCAGAACCAACACCATCATCACAGCTAGTAGAAACGTGGTTGATGGCAGCACCACCTTCAATTCTGCCACAGTAGGTCAGTTCCTTAATTACTCTTCTTTTTTTCAGTTCCCGCTTTTCTAACATGCTAAATTCATCCCCGTTAAGCTGTCCAAGACAAAGCTACATGCTTCAACTCTGCTTTATTATTAATTATTATCCAAATCGCTTGTTTTGGCGGATTCTAACCTTCTCCCAATGTCCTTTGAATCATACTGTGCTTGGTCCCAAACCGACTTCTTAACATTTCTAAACTAATCATTATTTTAAAGATACCTTTTTTTCAAAAGTTAAAGGTGTTTCTTTCCATTTGTTAAGTGTCTATATCAAGTGCAAATGCATAGAGACAATGTGTGTCATTTTAAGGAAATGAGTTTGATTAATGGAGATAAAATTAGTAATTTTTTTAACCGTTTAAACAGAAAGTGATAAAAGAAAGATACTTTAGATAAGTTTGTGAGAAGATAATCCAATTTCCAACGTACGACGACACAAAAAAAAACAGGCTGTCCCACCAATTAAACATAGATCTAGGAAGTGAGAAAATGAAGTCGGTCTTCTCTGTCTTGTGCTGCATCATTATCAGTGTCAGCAATTAGGTGTGACTTTAAAGTTTTACATTCATTCACAATACCTTCAATAATGACAACCATAATTCTGAAAACAGTTTGAGAGAAGTAGATATGGTGACTAGTCTCTTCACTTGATTCAATTTTAACCATTATTTTTGAAGAAAACGTGCCTTTTATTTGATTCAATATAAATGAAGAGAGATATTTTACAAGTGGTTGGTTTGCAAGTGCAGCCGTGGTAGGTGAAAGATTCTTGGCAAGAGACATAACCTTCCAAAACACAGCTGGTCCGTCGAAGCACCAAGCGGTTGCCCTGAGAGTTGGTGCTGACCTCTCAGCATTCTACAGATGCGACTTTCTTGCATACCAAGACACCCTTTACGTCCACAGCAACCGCCAATTCTTTACCAACTGCTACATAGCAGGCTCCGTCGACTTCATTTTCGGCAACTCTGCAGCTGTCATCCAGAACTCCGACATCCACGCTAGGCGTCCCAATCCTGGGCAGAAGAACATGGTCACCGCTCAGGGTCGCGTTGACCCCAACCAAAACACCGGCATTGTCATTCAGAAAAGCAGGATTGGTGCCACCAAGGACTTGGAATCTGTGAAGAAAAGCTTCCCCACGTTTCTCGGGAGGCCATGGAAGGAGTACTCTCGTACTGTGATCATGCAGTCAACCATAAGCGACGTCATTGACCCTGCTGGCTGGCACGTGTGGGACGGCAACTTCGCTTTGAATACGTTGTTCTACGGGGAGTATCAGAACACTGGGCCTGGTGCTTCAACCTCAAGGAGGGTCACTTGGAAAGGGTTTAAGGTCATCACCAGTGCATCTGAGGCCCAGCGTTTCACTCCTGCCAATTTCATTGCAGGTTCAAGCTGGTTGCCCTCTACTGGATTTCCATTCTCTCTTGGCCTCTAGTTTTTCTTCTCAGTCCTCTTCACTACTTTCAATCCTCTTTTACCTTCTATTCACTCTTTCTTCTCTATTGTCATCTCTTAAATAAAGTTTGGTTGAGTTGAGGAGAAGTCAGACAGATGAAAATAAATAGCAAGGAGGCTAGGTACTGTGTGCCTTCTCAACTCAAGCTTCTCTCTTCTTTGCTTGTATTAATTAGTAGTAATTATATGTTTACTAAGTCTCCTCTCTTTAAATGAAAAGGGTATTACTAATGGTAGGATATAATTAAGGAAAGAGATTGCATCTGTCAGGGGTAATATCAGTAATAAAAAGGTAATTACATTAAATATAACAAATATTATTAGGTGAAGTTCCATTAAAAAGGGCAACATTATTCCGAGTTTTCATCCCAAGAGGAGGAATATGGGTGGTTAAGAAAATATTACACAGTCTATACAAGTTGGGTAAAAAACACGTAAACTGTTCAAAACACTTTGAGTTTTAAAAGTAGTTGACGTATTACCTCTAGTTATCATAGCCATTGAAGGCGAGGAAAATCTTTTGTAAAAGAATAGGGAAACAAATGTTTTCAAGAGTAAACTCCGTGCAAGGACAAGGGATCAATGTTATATTATGTTTAGTGATGATTGTTATTGCAGGGGAAGCAACCACATGATTTGTGGCCTAAAACTAGAGGGTTATACTGGTTCTTAATCTTTTGTGCTTGTTCAGCGGTCTTCTGGATTTGCTCCAGGTGCTGCTGTCTGGCTGCTGCTTTCCACTCCTCAGCTTTTCTGTGAACCACTGCCATCTTCTTCATCAACTTCTCTTCCAGGGATGATCTCATCTTTTGAATTTTCACCTAAACAATTGTTTCAACAACATTCCTTAGTTTCGTTGCTTCTTAACCTTGTTTGAAGTTAACAAATTGCTAGGTAATGTGTATATTTTATTTCTTACACGTTTAACCAGAACACACCACCCCGCACGTCTAATACTTACTTAATTGCACAAGAATCCTGAGAACTATTTAGGCTTTATAAATGACTTAAGGAAAGCTACTTTTACGACCGTCACTTTTGGTCACTCAAACTCACTCCCATAAATCGTTAAACAAAAGAATGAGGAGAATGAAAAGCGACGACCTTGAGAAAGAAAGAGTGTGTTGTTTTGGAGGGGATAAAATAAACTATATATTATTTTGTTTCCTCCCTCCCACATTCCTCGCACGATACACTCTAAGTCAATCTCACTCTAACATTTAATCTGTTCAAACAAATTCTCGACATGTTCTAAAAAATATACAATATTCATGTACATTTTATATTCAAGTTGAACAGCAATGAAAAAAATATATATCAAGGGCGGCAGCTACGACTATAACTCTCCAAATCAAATCATATGCTCCAAGTTCCCCACGAATTTCTAAACAAAATCACATTTGCTCCCTAATATTATATTAGGAAGAGGATGAATTATGGGATTATAGTTCAATTTAGTAAAGAGGGAAGCATGAATACGGATGTGCATCGGATTAAGGAAGTGCGGATTGGTCAACAAAACAATAGAAAATGGTGTCCTTAAGTAAGGCAAACTGGAAGCAAGGCAAAGCACTTGGGCTTGCAGTAAAAAGTTCTAACCAGCAGCTGCCAACTAGTGTGTACAGTGTTTTTGTTAAATGAATCATTTTGGGCTACTGTTGTTTACGAACATGGAAATTGGTCAAGATCATGCTGCATGCCAAAAACCAAAAAACTAAGAAGGATAATTTGTACCTGCATATAAGCTTACTATTGTTTACGATGCAAAAAACATGAACAAGAAAAAGGAGGAGCCAATGGGCCAACAATAGGAAAATTTCCTTTTCATGTTAAATTAATCCAAGCCCAAATCATCTCCTGATTTGATAAATAACAGTCATTGTGCTGAAAGCCTGAAACTATTTTATTTTAGCAGAATAAGAGACTTGAGCTTAATTGATTTGGTCAACCATATCCAGCGAAGGGTTGAGAATAACTTTGTATTGAAAACTATTACTAATGGTTTCCGCACACACAAGCCATTGTAACTAATCATAACTCCTGAAAAGGATCAGTATTGAAGTACCTCAAGCTTCATTGACTGTGCTTCTGCTTTAGCACTATGGAGGTCTAACCAAGCTTGAATTTTGGCTTCTTCTCTCTGATGGCTGCAACACATATTAAAATTTAGTCCTTCCATACAGGCATACACTGATACAACATCAGATGAAACTACAATATCTGACTACTGTAAGGTTTATTTACCTGAGACAAGACTTGGTCTTTTCCTCTTGTTCCCACGTAGCAGCCCTGCAATCTGAGTTAGCTTTCTGGCTAGTATTATGTCTCAAGCTCTTTGATATTTCCTCTTCCTCCTCTTCTCTTGAGCTCCAGTATGATGTGACTGAATTATATTGTGTTCCTACTTGTAATTTAGCAAAATGGCACTCCTCCAGCCGAATAAGGTCAATGGTGCAGGTTGTGTTATTGTGGTTTGCCAAGGACAATGGTCCTGACTTACTTGCAGGAGTGTTATGGCGGGCGGGAGATGAACTCTTGAATGGGGTGTGGCATCTTGAAGTTGTGCAACTTCCAAGAGGCGTCATCTCCGTCCCAACATCCTTGCGAGCCACTTCATTGCAAGCATCTTTCACTGCCTCCGCAGCTGCGTCTCCAAACAAAAACCCTTCTCCAGTTGGCTCTGAACATTGCAAATTTGGGAAAATGGGCACAGTGCTGTCTGTGAACTTATCTGCATTTCAAATCGAATTTCATTATTTGTGTAGGAGGTGTTCAATTTATAAAATTGAACTCAATCATATTATTTAATTGCAACATGATGAGGGTTTTTTTTTATCAATATCTTTACAGTGAGAGTATCAGATTTTCTGGAAGTTACAAGCGTAGACTGCAAGTTACCATCATTCTTTACAGCAACTAGCTTAGTAAATTGATATGCAGCTACAAAACTCAACTAGTCTGATATCAATTAAAGAAAAAAAAAAAAAGAGTCTTTTAACCTAATATATTTGGAACATTTCAAAATTTTAAAATTGAAAGAGAACAGAACATTTGAAAGGAAAGTCACAAATGCTATCAGAATTGGTAGCATTAAAATAACCATGAGTTGTAATTTTCAAACTACAATCATTCTAAAAAAGTTTTATACAATATTATTATTGTAGAATGCGGATAAGCTGAAGTTTGGAAGTAGTGAAGAGAAAGGAGAAAAGAGACAGGTTGATGATGATGAACATAAAGGTGGGTTGAAAATAACAAAGGCATGGCGAACAAGAGCAAAGTTGAGAAGTAAGGATGCTGATAGCACCTTTTAGCACAGCGTGCGTGGAGCATGAGATCCCATTAGAAGCATGGGCTGTGTCATGGTGGTCCAAAGATACAGAGCCTGGAAAGTTGGCAGAGTCAGGGTGGGAGCTGACGACCCATTTCTCTGCATCGTCCCATTTGGAAGGGAAGCTCTTTCTTGAAAGATTGGGAACACTATTGAAGCCGAAAATGGGTCTGCCAGGGGTGGAGGGAGCCTGTAGCCTCCTGTGTGTGGTAGAGCTGCTTCCTTCTCCTACGTGGGCTGAAACCTCTCTGCTATCTGAGTTACCGTTGTTTGGCATTGGAAAGGAGTTAAGTGGAGGTGTGTGCGGTGTTGGTGGTAGCATTACCATACAAATTGATGCTATGTTATATATAAAAATACTGTTAGTTGGGCTTAACTCCATAACATAAGAGTGGGGCCTGGATTAAGCAGAGGTTATTGGGGTAACTGAGTGGGAGAAAAAGGGAGTGAGGCTACTGGTCTAGTGCTACTACTGCCTAAGCCTATGGGGTGTTGTCTGAGCTTGGGTTATGGCATAAATAAAACAGTGGGACATGAGAAAGTGACTGGAGAGTCAGAGAGAGGAACAGCATGCTGAACTGAACAAGGAAAAGCCACTGTTGAGTTGACTGGATGGATTGGAAGCATCAGCAAAATTCATCTCATCTCATCTCATGTGTGGAAGATGACGAAATAGTGCTGCTGCTACTCAGCCACTGCTTCATCAAAAGAAGAGGGAGCTTCGGGACCTCACAAACTTGGCCACTGTCATACACTATTACCTCACTCACCCTGCACGCTTTACTTTCCCTAATGCTACATCAAATTCAACCCAACACCAAATTACCTTACAAACATTATTTATTTATGGACACTTATTATGTCCCATTTGGTACTCAGACAAAAAAACTGAAATTTAAATATGTAAGTGGTCTAACGTGATCAAATGATATTGACAGACAGAAATAGTAGATTCTATTGAGTTCAGGTATTCGATATACACGAACGAATGATGTATCATGTTTGTTATACATACTGTAAGTGTTATCTAGTAATATGCACCGAATTTCGATATTTATGCTCCATTGGGTGGATATAATAAAAGCAAGACCATACCTTAAACACAACGAAATTCAAAGGTATTGCAATTTATAATTATTTGATACAATTTTCATGAAGTTAGAAATTGAATCACTGAATTCGTTTCATGTGACGTGACGTTGCTACTGATTATATTTAGTGAAATCTTGGTTGAAGATCGTCACCTAAATTTTTGAAAATCTTTCAATTAGAAAGACAATTTATTAAAACCATCATAACTTACTTGAAAGCCCATGTGATCTTACAGTGCCATCTTGACATGCAGTGCCTTTAAATAATGTTAAATAAACTTGAAAACTTAATTTAGAATTAGAATACATTTTTTTATTATTCAACTTTTTTTAAAAGCTGCAATATTATTTTTGAGGTGTAATGAATTTACAAAGATACGATACGAGTATTATATTAATACACTTTTTTGTATTAGTTGAAATTTATTAAAAACTATAAACAGGAAAAAAAAATCATATATATGATGTCGGATACATGCACTGGTTGAGTATTTCTGCCTCTGACAATTTCTTATGGCCAGTGAAAAGAACAGATGAGGATTATTATAAGAGAAAGAGTAACAATTGGTTGGAATTTTTGACATCATTGAGCACATTCTTATTGGTGCATATCATTGTGTGATTTATACTATGTATGATTGAGAGGGTGAGAGGCAGAATGGAAATTGTGAAGTGTTATGGAGCAAGAGCAACAGATAGATTGATTCCATAGTGAAATGGTGAATGGACCAAGCAACAAAATGATAAGAGAGAAGCACTATGAGGCATCAACCTGAACTGTGACTTGGAGTTCACCGGCAATGAAGGTAAGGGATAAGCCACTTTGGCCCTACATTAATATTTATATTATAACATTTTATCATGATAAGACACAGGCCACCAATAATTGAACTCAACATTTTATAATAATATAACCAATCTTACAATTAATCACAAACTAATTAATTAAAGGATGAGATCATTGCGTTACTATATAGGCAGGGCTATCCCTCACCACTTTTATTCTTCTTCTGGGACAATCAGATTCATGGCTGCTACCTGTATCTCCTCAATTCAAATCCCAATTCACAAGTATGGATCATTTCTCAAGTGCCCAAACCAAAAATTCATGTCCAAACCAAGCTATGTCCCACTCAAAAGGGCATCATCGGTAGTGAGGATCACAGCTTCGATGAAGAACAAGGTTTGATGTTTTTATTTTGTCTAAGCAGAAGAAACCAGATTTGTGTTAATTAATGTGTATTTGGTTAAACAGGTTTATGAAGATCGTTCTGAGGGCATAGTGTGCTACCAAGATGAGCGAGGGGAGATCATTTGCGAAGGGTATGATGAAGGACCTTGTTTTCAAAGAATTCCAGAGCCCACCAATAATCATCCAAGGTAAACCCAATACTTAAATCACACCTTTTTTACTCTAACTTTAACTACTTTTAATTCTTATATGCATGGCTTCACCAGAGAGGCTCAAATCACCAATCTTCTTCTTCGACAAAGTTGGCTTCAGATTGTGAAAGGAGAGAAGAACTCCAACGATGGTGCTGCCGAAGAAGGACTTCTGAAAAAGGACTTCAACTGTAATGGCTTTAACTCACTATGCTAATTCATTACCTTATGCGATCTCATCTTTTCATGCTCGGAGATCTTAGCAACATATATATATATATATATATATATATATATATATATATATATATATATATATATATATATATATATATATATATTTATATATTTATATATTTACTTTTTTTTTAAATTA
>Ga0099825_1001564_pt1 | contig 29443 bp, 14 predicted proteins | sample SiratroredBW_FD_76838 | JGI IMG/M metagenome (GOLD analysis project Ga0099825, IMG submission 76838) | Root nodule microbial communities of legume samples collected from California, USA - Siratro red BW | ecosystem: Host-associated > Plants > Roots > Nodule | place: USA: California | collected...
ATATATATATATATATATATATATATATATATATATATATATATATATATATATATATATATATATATATATATATATACTGTACATTATTTCTATTTTGAAATAGTTTTTAAAATATGAGAATGCCAAAAGTGTACAATACTAAAAGAAAACAGTGTTTTTTTGTTTGATGTCAGACAATTGAGCCTATATCATCTACACATGTATCCTTATGTAATCTAAGAAGATAGTTTCGGTAAGACAAAATTGGAAAGATTTTCATTTGGTGCTTATAGAAAACAAAATAAGTTTGAACATCTAAGAAATGAATTCATGTGATAATTTATATGTTCAAGGTATTTCATCTAATGGCTATTTACCTTGAAGTACTTTTATCTATATCGATTGAAGGTATTTTCATCTATTAGTTAATGAAATTGAATATTGAAAATGATTGATTAAATGAGTTTCAGGATTGTAGAAAATCTTTTGCATAAGTAGCGTTAGTGAACTTATTTTATATTAGACAAATTCAAATGACATGTGTTATAGAAATTTGAATTATCCAATGGTTTAAGCAATTAGTATAAGATCTTACGATAATGGAAGCACGAACGCTTAACTTTACTAGTGTGTCAGAGCTTCATAGTTTCCAACTCTTTTTTCTCAGATTTGCTTTGAATTGTAAGAATAACTTGATCAACACGCATTTGATTGCTTAACATATAAGAATTTTTCAGTCCATGGAATCCTCTTGACATCTTATGTAGTGAATTGCACACCTATCAGCAAAATGAAAGCACCAAGGAGTACCACAACAACAACATTCCTTTGGGAAGGCTGAGAGTTGTCAACTACACTCTTGAAAGGATGTGACCCTAGTGCAGTTCAAGTTTATACACAAACATGGATACGAATATGACACAAACATAGACATGTAGATAAATTAAATTAAAAATTATAGGAGAGGAGACACAACAATATATATATATATATGATGAATTTATTAGAATATACTAATCTATATATATTCATCTTAATTTTTTATGAAAAAAATAAATTCATCTAATATAAACTAATCTATGAATAAAACAAAATAAATCATGTCACATATTAAAAATTAATTATAACATAATATATATTATATACTTTTAAAATATATTTAATTATTATGCTTTTAAGGTTATTTTATATTTTTTATTTTAATATGATTATTGTAAAAAATATTATTTTTCATATAGATTAAAAAAAATGTGAAGGTACAAAAGAGACCATAAGAAGGCTCATAAGGATGATCCTTGGTTAATATGAACCTAAACTCTTAACCTAAATTTGGATAGAATAGTTTAGAACATGTAACTCTTTCTTTTAGGTAAAAAGATAAAATACCGAAAGCTAGTTTTAGTATTTTTTTTCAAAAAATAGTTTTAAAACTTAAAAGGTTTTTTATTGTAAAATATGTATAAGAAAATAATTAAAAAGTTTGCGCAACTTCTTTTCTTTGTTTTTGTTCGCTTTTCTTCTTTAACAGCGTAAATTCTTTTTTTGTTCTTGTATAATTTTTTTTAATTTTTATAATCTGTAAACATCTTTAAACGGATATCCAAATATTATTTGTGATATGAAAAGAATATTTTTACATAAATATATCATTTATTATTCGATTTTATATTTATAGATTCATGATTAATTTTTGATTTTTATTTTGATGGAAGAGACGAGTTCTATCTTTTTGGCGTGATAAAAAACATATCCACATCTAACTCAAGTTTGTATGTTTGGCGCGGTGTCCTTCATTGGAATTGTCTACTTAGATAATTAGAGTGTATGTTCAGTAGTGGCCACTTGTTTATTACTACTTTGATAATCATTTTGGAGAGTACTGGCTTCAACATTGGTCGCAATCGCAGCCCTTAGATCCTCATCTTCCATGTTTAATAAGATTTCAACTTCCCCATGAGAAACAAACTCATCCACTGAGTTTCAAGATTTCGTTATCGGTTATGAAGAGCGAAGGAGAGAAAAGAGTTGTGGGATGAAAATGGTGGGGGAGGAACCGGAGAAGGAGATGTGAATGAAAAACAAGCAGAACGGAGTGAGAGCCTCCGAACAAGTAGAGAGATGACCTCATACGCTTTTACCGTTTTGGTTGAGGTTGCTGAACAGTGAGTGGGCGAGGGAGTGAGTTTTTGAGAAAAAGGGAATGGTGGGGTGTCTTAGAATTCTGTGAGTGTGACAGCCAAAATATGTTTTTGGTACAAATAGATTTTGCTTTTCTTTTTTTGTCATTTTTTCATGGTAGAGATATAGGGTGTGGTAGGCAATTGGTGAAGACAAAATCTCTTTTGATGAAAGGGATGCTGCAAATGATCGGGAAATCAGGAAAAGAGATGTGGCACTAAGTGAGAAAATTTTTAATTTTATTATTTATTTATTTATTAAAATACTAAAAATAAAAAAAAAGTAAAAATAAAAAATAATATATATATATATATATATAGGATTTAGAGTTTAAGGTTTAGGGTTTAGGTATATAAATATACATATATATGTATATAATCATTTGAATTTTTTTTATGAAGAGGAAACTAAAACATTTTTATCATCACAAATTGTTATATATTGTTTTTAACTTTTTTTCTCAGGTTTTTTGAACCATTAGTTTTCAAAGTTATATTTAGTTACCAGTACCCGAAAAATGTCTCTATCAAGAACTTCCAATTGAATATTAGAATGATCTAAGGAGTGTTATGAAATGCTGACTTATTCCTTCATATTATCACCGTGAGCTTGTGAATAAGTTCTACAAACTTCATCAACAGAACATGAGTATAGAGGAATATAAGCAAAAGATGGAACTATATATGATGAGAGCAGGAATAAGAGAAGAGAAACATGTGCCTATAGTTAGGTTCTTGAGCAATCTAAGTCTTGAGATAAGAGACAAGGTAAAAATTTTACCTTACAGAGATTTCAATGACCTGGTTCAATCGTGTATAAAAATTAAGCAACAAATTTTAAGAAAACACTATGAATAAGTTTCCACTCTAAATCTTATCACAAGAAAAAATTTAGAGTGAGGGAAAGTATCAAAAAGCAAAACCTAAGGAAGAACTCTCCTCATACCTAGTCGTTGAAAAAGAAAGAAACAAGGGAAAAGAAATGCAATCTTCACACACTCACACTAGAGATATTCAATGTTTCAAATGTCTTGGTAGAGGTCATATAACATCCCAATACCCCAACAAAATGACCATGATCTTAAGGGGTAGGGATTACAGTAGCCAGGAAGACCATCTTCATCTAGTGAGAGTAAAGAATCAGAGAGGGAATATTTTTGATAATTTGTGAGGGAGATCTTTTGATAATTTGGAGGACTCTCAACATACAACCTAGTCCACATCTCGAGTCACAACGAAGAGAATATTTTTCATACTCGATGTAAAGCTTCAAAAAACACTTGTTCTCTCATTGTGGATAACAGGTTGTGTTGTAATTGTTGTAGTACTTGGTTGCTTGAAAATCTTAATTTGATTATTATACCCCATCCTAAACCTTACAAATCACATTGGTTGAATAAAGATGATGATATAGCAATAAATAGACAAGGTGAAGGTCAAGCTTCCTATAAGGAAATATGAAGATCAAGTTTTATGTGATGTAATAATACTTATCGAATCTTGTCATATTTTGTTAGGAAGGCCATGACAATTTGATAAGAAAACCATGCATAATGGCCTTACTAATGAGATTACCTTCACCCTTATGGATAAGAAGTTTGTACTTCATCCTTTGACACTTTCACAAGTGTTGGAAGATCAAGTACAGATGAAGGCAAAAAGAGAAAATGAAAAAAAGAAAAGTCCACAAAATGCAAAATTATTTTTTAAGATTCACCTAAGGTATGGGAGATGTTGGAAACACTTCATGATTGAAGATTTGATAAAGCAATCCTTAATGAAGTTTATGTTGGGTTAGTTTTGTGGGTCTTTACTTGTAGTTAGCATTTGTTTACTATCATCTTGATATTTGCATGCATGAAGCTCCAAAATACTCAAGGTGAAATCTTTTTCAAAGTATAATTTGTGAAAATTTTTACTGTAGAGTAAAAAAAAATCAATTGTTTATGGAAATCAAGTGACTAGAAATCAATTTTTACTGTAGAGAAAAAATAATCGGTTGATTTCACTTGAAGCACAAATTTCACTATCTATTCATATGCTCTGCAGATTGCGAAGTAACTTATGACACTATGAATTTGAGAAAACATTCATACTTGCACTTCAGAGAACTTTGGAGAGAAAACTTCAAGATTTGAGAGGCTGATCAAGAGTTGAGAAAGATCTACCTTGAGTCTCATTCTTGGGTGATTTATTGCATGCAATTGAATGGGTGGAGCACGCTACAGTCGACTCTAAGTACAAGGAAGCTTTTTCTAATTGTCTTGAGTCAGTTTGCCTGTTGCTTTCGTGCTTGTTCTGTATGTAATTCATTTTTTATATAATCTTGTGTTTGTAATACATTTAGATAAGGTGTTTAAGTGTTTTGGTATTGTATTTTCGTTTTGGATAGAGTTTACACTGTATATTTGCAGTAGGGTTCTGCATTCTGTGTGGTAGGGTTCTATGTTCTGTGTGGTACGATTCTGCACAAGGGTATATATCAATCTTGTAGGGTTCAAGATTGAGTCTTTGACTTGTATTTGGTTGTAAACTTGTGTGTTTAGTGAATCCTCTACAAGAATTGCAAATCAACTAGATGTAGCTCGTGAAAAAGAGTGAACCGATATAAAAATCTTATGTACTCTCTTTGTTTTTGTGCCTGTTTGAATCACGAGCCATTTATGTATTAAATCTATTCTTCTGGTATAAATTGCCAATTAAAAGTGAAAAATAGCTGCTTGTTTTTATGGGCAACACTCAAGACTTGTTTCTGGCTATAAAAATAATCAAAATTTAATTTAATCAACTATTTTTTTGGACTGCATATGAAATTGATCTTTAACATGCCTTTTGATTAACAAATCAGTTTTAACTATCACATCTAATTTTAATCAACTAAAATTAGTGAAGAACTCATTGTTTTTTTTTTCATTACTATGTTAAAACTGATTAAACACTTTTCTGGAAAATTTTAATCAACTGTTTTCAAATTTTAATTTGTTGTTTTTCTTATCTAAAATCTTTTGAAGATATTTTTCAATCTGTCTTAATCACAAACTAGTTTGAAAGATATCTTTATGCCTGATCGCTGTTAAATTTTGAAAACTATAACAGTTAAAATTTTCAAACGATTAAAGTTTATTTTAATCAATTTTTTTTCTTGCCAATGTATTAGAATTTTGTCCAAATACTGTAGGGTAAATTTCAATCACTTGTATTGTTTTTTCTAACCTGTTATTTTTCTGATTCACTCACTGCCAGAAAAATTTAATCGATTGTTTTATCATTTTAATCGACTGCTTTTCTGGGCGCATGTAAAAATTGTTTTTTAGCCTATTGTTTGGCATTTTTAATTGATTGATATGTGTGTATTCTGATTGTTGAGCATTGATCAATAAAAGTTCCAATTCTTTCCAAATTGTTTAAAAAAATAATTAATAGTTCAATTCACCCCTCTTGAATTTCTACCTACATATTTTTCTACAATTGGTATCTAGAGCGGGTTCTTGAAAATTAATCAAGTTAATTGAAACTGGCCACCTATGTTTTGTGGTGTGAACTATCAGTTCTTGAAAGTAAGAACAAGAATTTTTATTTAATCGATCGATCTTGGTGTTTGGGATGTTATTGTTAATGGTCTTTTTTGTGCCTAAAGTTGTAATTGTAGGACATTATGTTGATAAGCCACAGTCTAAATGGATTGATAGTGAGAGTAAGAAAGCTCAATATAACTGTATTGCAAAGAATATAATTATCTCATCAGTTAATCTTGATGAATTTTTTAGGGTTTCACAGTGTACATTGGCAAAAGAGATGTGAGATACCTTAGAAGTCACATATGAAGGCACAAGCGATATTAAAAGAGCAGGGAAACATGCTTTGATACAACAATATAAGCTATTCAAAATGATGCCAATGGAGACTATTGCGGGCGTACTAAAGAGATTCACTCATATTGTAAATCATCTGATAAGTCTGGGCAAGGTGTTTGACAAAGAATAGTTGAACATAAAGATTCTGAAATGCTTCGACAGACGCTGTCAGTCAAAGGTCACACCTACTTCAAAAACTATAGACCTCACCACCTTTACCACTGCAACTCTATTTGGAAAACTCAGAGAGCACGAACAGGAAATGAACAAACTAAATGAGCAAGAGAGTGGTGAAAGAAAGTAAAAGGGGATCGAGCTCAAGTCTGTTGCTTAGAAAGAAGAGAGTTATGATGGATGTTCCAGTAGCTGTAGTGACACAGAGACCTTGACACTGCTTACCACAAAGTTTAGCAAATTTCTAAAGAAGAAAGGAAAAGAAAAGAATCAACAGGATAAGTGGTATACTAAAAAGGTTGATGATTCTTCTAATTTTACTTGTGTTGGGTGTGGTAAGCAAGGACATATAAAAGTGGAGGTCTAAATTAGTCTCATAAAGATAAGGCCCCTGAGAAGAAATTTAGAAAGAGTAAAAGGCAAAGAAAGGCATACATTGCATGAGAGTAAATGATAATCCAAAAAAAGAGGAATAAGCAAACCTCTGCTTGATGGCTGGATATGACTCTTCAAAGAGCATTGTAAGTTCCAGCATTTCCTTGACTCATGAAAATTACAGTACTTTACTTAATGTGTTTAAAGAAAATTATGAAGAGGCTAACCGGTTGGCTCTTTCCAACAATAGACTTAAGGGATAAAACATTTTGCTTGAAAATAAAGTAAGTCAATTAGAAGAAGAGTTAGTGAACTTAAAAACAGATTTTGAATGTCTTGAGATGATCCATAATAACTCTTGTAATTGTACTTAAATTGTTAAAGTGACTAACTGTGCCAACTGTGAAGTTTTGAAAGAAAAGGTTAAATACTTGATTAAAACATATTTTAAATTTTCTATGGGAACTACCAATTTAAATGCACTGCTTGGTACTCAAAACTGTGTTTTCAATAAAGCAAGCATCGATTTCTAGGATGGTTTTAAGAAGAAAGTAAAGAAGTTTAAAAACTTTTTTAATCATAGTGGAAAATCAACTTCACCATTTGTCTCTTGCTTTTATTGTGTGGAAAGAGGTCATACGGATAGACATTGTAGAGTGAGATTACATTATTTCCCAAAAGGCCTTGTAAATTGGGTTCTCAAGGGTACCATTAACAAATCTGGACCCAGGTTTAACAGGGGAACAACTCTTGCACCTTAAACTATTTTGCAGGGACTTTGGACAGCCAAGAAGCATTTGTGGTACCTGGACAACGGTTGTTCGAAGCACATGTCAGGAGATGCTTCAAAATTTATTAATTTAAAGATGAGGCAGGAAGGCTTCATGACATATGGAGATAATAACAGAGGGAGGATTCTTGGCAGAGGTGATGTCGGGAGCCATGACTCGACGATAATCAAGGATGTATTGCTGGTGGATCGGCTAAAGCATGATTTGATAAGTATTAGCCAACTGTGCGGTGAGGCCTATGAAGTCACTTTCAAACCAGATTTGTGCCTCATATCGAATGCATCAACATGTCAGACCTTGCTTATTGGTAAAAGGGTAAACAACATATATACGCTTAATATTTGTGACATAGCATCTAATATGACTTGTTTTCTCTCCAAGCATCTAAAGGTATTCATGTTTCCCAACACAAATGCACCCTAGATATCCTTACAGGAATTGAGATGTTGTTTGTGCTCGTGCCATCACCCTTATGGTTCACTCTTCTCGTTTATTTGCTGACACTGGAAACAAACTCAGTGAGACAGATGTTTCCTCTTACAAAAGACTCATTGGTCGCCTCATCTCCCTCATTAACACTCATACTAACATAACCTTTCTTATCAACAATTTCAATCACTTTGTTTCTTTTCCTACCACTACTCATCAATAAGCAGCTTATTGCATCATTCTTTATCTCAAAGGTGCTCCTGGTAATGGTATTCTTCTAAGCTTCCACAGTTTTATCCAAAAGAAAACTTTTAGTGACTTCGATTGAGGCACATGTCCTATCCTGAGAAGATCTATTACTGCTTTTAGCATTTACCTTGGTAACAAACCATCCCCAAAACCTCTCCAGAAGACGAATATCGAGCCTTACCACTTGTGAAATATAGTGACTCACTTGTCTTCTTTAAGATCTTTATATTAATCTTTCTTAACTTGCTCTTTTATACTGTGACAACCAATTTGCCATTCAAATTGTTACCAATCAAATCTTTCATGAACGAACTAAGCATATTCAGATTGATTGTCATATTGTTCAAGATAAAAATCAATGAAGGTCTTATCAAGTTTCTTCACATCGCTTCTACTCTTGAAGCTACGTACATATACACTAAGCCTCATGTTCCTGTTGTTTTTAAACTTATCTGTACTAAGATAGGAGTGTTAAACATTTATTCCTAGCTTGAGGGGGACTAATAAAATTTGTCTCGTTTCTATTTGTTTGGGTGTTGTTTTGTTCTGTAGACGGTCTTTGCTAGACTGTCTAGTCCTTGAGTAGATGGTCTTCCTTAAACTATCTAACCCTTGAGTAAACGATCTTCGCTAAATTGTTTAACCCTTGAGTAAATGGTCTTTACTAGACTGTTTAGTCCTTGGGTAGATGGTTTATACCACACTTTCTAGTCCTTGACTAGACAGTCTGAGCTAGATCATCTAGTATTCAGGTATATGCTCCTTTTTTTATACCGTTTAATCTCTTACTTTTGTTAGATTGTCTTATGTCTAACTATCACTATTTTTTTATTTGTTTTTTTTTCATCTTCGTTGTGTGTGTGCGCACCTTGCTTCTTGTTGGTGTTAAGTGAAATAAGTTTGATGTTATGTTTTTCGATCCTTTTTGGTTTTTGCTCTCTTTTATCTCTCAATCTCAGTTCCATTTTTTGTTTGCTATCATGGTGAATCCCATAAACGTATCCAGTCATTTCTCAAAGACATAATTTGCATATCATGTAATTATAATATCAAAATATATCCTAGTTTAGTTTGATAAGTTTATTGTACTACTTATTATCAAATTGCTATCACCACTCAAATAAATATCTAGTCTACCCATATCTCAACATAAGATGGATTTGTTGGACATCTCACTTGAACTAAATAATGTTAATTTATAAGATAGATTTGTTAGACATCTCACTTGAACTAAATAATGTTAATTTATAAGATGTATTTGTTAGACATCTCACTTGAACTAAATAATGTTAATTTATAATATATAGGTAGTTTAAACATCATTTTACAAATCAATTTTATAAAATTGAATTAAGCGGTTTCAAGTCTACTTAACATTTTTTTTTTTATTTTGTATTTCTTTTTTACTAGATGTGTGGTTGGTTTGTTCTAACCAATGTGAGGTAAGTTGCCACAACAACCAATGCTGAACGATTGATCGGTGACGCTGCCAAGAATCTGGTCGCCATCCTATCAACAATGTTTTCGATGCCATGAGTTTGGTTGGAAAGAGATTTTCTTATACAACTGTCCGCTGACAAACCTATGATTGTTGTAAACTACAAAGCGAGGAGATTTCCTGTATGGTTCTCAAGAAGATGCGCAAGGTTGCTGAGCTTATCTCGGATCAGCTGTGAAGAATGCAATGGCTAAAGTTCCTGCATGGCATTGCTTATGGTCTTAACAAGAAGGCCTCTAGTGTGGGTGGTACCTTTGATGTCTCTCTTCTTACAATTGAAGAGACACACCTTTTATTTGAAATTGTTGCCGATAAAAAAATAAATAAATCATTTGCTTTGAATCGATGACAGATTTTGATGTGGAGGTTTTGTGAAATGAAGCAGTGGAGCAATTCTTACAAGTTATAGTGAAGGAAAATGGTTGAACAAAGTATCATTCTTCTTTATGAAACATTGCATGGCACAATGCATTCACGTGCCAATTTCAGGATACGTTTGGTTTGCTTGGGACTATGTGTAGGTGGGGCACCATTTATTACATTTTTTCCTTTTTCATATGAGGCCACTATTTTGCTCTTATAATGCTTTTATTTACATACAATTATACGTTTAGCTTTTGTTAAATCTGGACCCTTTTGTTGTTTCTTCAGGCCCATTCCTTCCATGGCTGGCCCATCTTTTCTTGATAATGTTTGAAAGTTGAGAAGTGCATTTAGTTTCTTTTCTTTTCCTCTGATTATTTTAATATAATTATGTAGTTTATACTATATTTTTATATTAAAAAATTATTTAGAAATTTGTATAATTATATGGATTATTTTATATTTAGTATTTGTTATTTCTTTATTTAATAAATAAAATAATATGTTTACATAATTTTGGATATTTGTATGTTATCATATCATATTAACTTAATATATTATATTATATTACATTATATCATATTATCTTATTTTATTATATTACATTACGTTGTATTATATCGTATTATCTTATTATATTACGTTATATTGTATTATCTTATACTGTATTACACTATATTATATTGTATTATATTATATTTAGTATTTGTTATTTTTTTATTTAATAAATAAAATAATATGTTACATAATTTTAGATGTTTATATGTCTGTACGTGTCATTTTATATTTAGTTACTTAAAAATAATCATATAATAAAAATATTCGATTATTTGTATGATTGTACACGATATCTTATACTCAATATATTATTTCGGTAAAAAGTAAAAATATTATTTTTTCGAAAATAACAATCTACAAATTGATTAATAGTTTATACTATTTTCGTTTATTGTATAATTTATAAGAGTATTAAGTATAATCATTCACATGGTCTTATACTCAGATCAGAGTGAATTATAAAAAATTTGAAATCTTAACAATATTAAAATTTTAATTAAAACAACTTTTTTATCGAATAAATTATGTAAATTCTGATTTTTCATTATGAATAAAAATATATAGAAGTAATGTCAAATCATGTCGAATCTAAATAAAAAAATTCAAAAATATTTTATTTGTTTTTTGACATGCATTTTTTATATCATTTTTGGAGAAGAATAAACATTTTAAAAACTATATTTATTTTGCACATTTAATTAAAGATAATCGTCTTAAGACAAAAATCATAAGGTATTAATATCTTTCCTACATGTAACTAACTCGCGGACCCACATCTAGTTTTGAGACAAATTTCTTTTTAGGTTTTTCTATACTTTTTTGTGATAAATTATACACTAGTAGAAAAAACACAAACTACAACAAGATAAAACATCGGTTAAAACGTAACTGACGTAAAAAACATGAGGTGACATTTTTGAAATTATGTGAAGAGATATTATATCAATTATTGATGAACCAATGTAATATACCCATTCTACATCAGTTGACACTCCTAACCGATGTAGAAAAGACTGAAAAAATAAAAATTCAAAATTTGGTTTGACGCCGAAACACATAAGCAATTCATTGAAATAAGAGAGTAAATCAGTTCAGTCAAGTACCAGTTAGCTGACACACACAATCAATCAATTGATTAAAGCGCACAGATCAGCAAAAATACCAGATTAAAATGCAGAAGCAATCAGTGAATAGAGACACAATATAGCACTGCCCAAAAACAATAAGATAAATAATAGTAACAGTTAAATGAAAATCACTCACACAGCAAAGTAGTCTAGATTTAATAGACAAAACCAGAAATAACAATCAAGAAAATAAGTATTTCAGAAATATAATCAATTACCCAACAAACATAGTTGACTAGAAACAGTCAATGTGAATTTAAGAAAAGGAACAGTCAATTGAACATATATATATATATATCAATTTCAGATAACACAAAAATAACAGTAGCAGAATGAACAATTTGTTGAGCGCGATGAATAATTAGATGAACGTAGAATAACAAATATAAAAGGTGATCAAGATGAGAGAAACAGAGATCAAGAACACCAAGATTTATATTGGTTCACCCTTCCTTAGGGGCTACGTCCATTCCTTTGCCAACAAGCAAAGAATTCCACTAAAAAAATCACCAAGATCAATTCAATTAAATACAATTACTCTTGCACCCCGCAAGTCAACACTGCACCCTGCAACACACAGCCTACTGCACCCTACAACATCTGTAAAACAGTGCAGAACCCTACTGCACAACCCGAATTACAAACCTCATGCAATATTGGTAGTAAATGCATAATTACAAATCACAAACCTATGTAATTTGTAACCAAACCACTCTCAATACAAGAGATATCAAAACATAACGAAACCAGCAGTACTTCTACACAAAACAAATTAGAAACAGATGAAAAATAATGTAGAAGACTTAACTCTGGTCCAGAACCAAGAATGTAAGAAACCCACTCAATGCAAGGCTCCAATATTAAAGTTCTTGAGATTATTCTTGATGTAAATCGTGTAGAACAAGTTCTCACAGTTTGCGCACGTTTTTCTTTCTTCGAAAATCATAATTGATTAGTCAAATGTCATAGGTATCTTAGAAAACGCGCGTAGCTCTTATATAAGAAAACTGGTTTTTAAATCTGTCAAAAACTTAATCGATTGATTTAAACCTTCAATCAATTGATTTTTATGTAACACATAAAATAATCCAGTAAATTGATTTTTGAAAAAATAGTTAACTGATGTTACTCTCAAAATATGTTTTTCGAAATCTATTAACCTCATTTTAGTTCGAATTATTAATTTGTAAAACAAAATGAATTAATGGAGCTTACTACGAGTGATATATCATGCAACTCATGGTTTTGAACCAAAACCCACTCACACACCCAACCTAAGTTTTAGACCAAAACTCCATCAAGATCCATGATGGCTCCAAGAAATCCACTTAGCAAGTTTTGATCCATGTTGACTTCACCAAATCACTTAGCAAGCCTCGGTGCTAACAATTGTGACAGGTACCCTTAGTGGACCCATGTTTCACTAAATAGATTTCATTGAATTTGATTGTCACATGTTTGGTCAGCTGGTTAGATAATAATATAAGTTGGAGACAAGGAACGGGTGAAAAAATTAAATTCTGGCATGATAGGTGAAATGGAGGAATACATTGTGAAGAAAAAAATACCATATAATAGACAATTCAAATTCAAAGCAAGCCTTGGTGTCAAGATGGATACTTGGAATAATTGACCTGAAGGAGGGGATAGTTTAAGTAGGAACTACCTTAGGTCACTATATTGATGCAAGAAATATCACAAAATATACCAACAACAAAGGACAAAGATACATGGGTGTGGAAGGGAGATAAGACTAAAGATTTTACTATTAAATATCTAGATAGCACTCTGCAGAATAATAGTGATGGGGACTGGAAGGGTTTTTCTTACAATTAATATGGAACATAAAAGCAATTCCAAGAGAAATACACTTTATATGGAGGGTGAATTTGAATTGTGTGGTCACCAAATGTAATTTAGGACATAAAAGAATACAAATACCATGGAATTTTTGTGTTAATTGTGCATCCTCTAAAGAATTAATTCAACATTTATACTATGTAAGGTATCTTATCTAGCTTGGAACCTATGCAATAAATGGATTGGACTAATGATAACTCAACATAACCAAACTATACAACATTTTGATCAAATTTGTACACCTATCAAAGGTAATATGATATGAAAGGTTATGCAGGTGTCATGAATGAGATGCATGTGGGAACAAAGGAACATGATACTATTTAGAAATGGTAAGGAGATTGTGAGGAAATATTTGGGATGACACACGTTAAGGAAAAATCCAACACCCTATAATTTTGTTAAGTGTTGAGAATCACAATGTATTAAACATGAATCATGCATCATCTGAAAGATCAATGGTTTCAATAACAAATTATGTAAGACTCAAGTGTTTCGTCTAGCAGACGATACAACATTTGCGACAGACGGACAATTCAATATACATGCCAAACAAAATAGTTTTGAGCACGTCAGACGAAGTTCATTCACTACGACAAACGATACATCATCTTAGGAAATATCTATAATTTTAAGATTACATTTTGAATTATGTTTTTTAAAGGACTTAATTTATAAATTGAAATACATTTGAAAAGTAAAAATTGCTTCAACATGACTTACCATGCAAAATTAGGAAGGTTTTTGAATTTGAATCAACATGACTGAAAGTTCTTGTAAAAATTAAAATTCTTTATCTCAGTATTATCTATACATTGATTAAAATTAATTCTAATCGAATTTGATCAGAGAAAATTATGTTCTTAATGGAAGAACGATGTAGAGTTTTCCAAATTGAGCAAGAAGATGATGAAGTTGCACCAGTATAAGAAATGAAGAATTAAAGAGAAGAAACCATGAAGCATACAACGTTTGAATGATTATGAAAGAATAAATTAAAAGGAAGAGCAAGACTTGAGAAGAACCCAAGTAGCAGTTCTCAACATTCAAAATGTTGCATAAATGGAAAGTTTTCAAATAAGTTGAAGAATTCATTAGACGCATTCAAAGAAAAGATTATCAGTGATGCAGATATTTTCATTCATAGAAGACTGAAACTGCTATCATTCAAAGTTATATAAAGACCTGAAGATGAAGGAGAAATGCATCAAATCTTCAAACAAACAAAAAAGAAAAAACAAGCAAACCTTTGTGTAGATACAATTCTTGAGTTCCATTATTATATATTGCTTTTGAGAGCAAACCCTTGTAAATTCTTCATGTCATGAAGAATACCTTGTGAGATTTTATTATTCTCTCTTTTAAGAGTGTTTTTCTCAGTGTTGAAGAGGTCTTGATATCAGATGGAGATCAAGACTAGGTTACCTAGAGAGGTTAGAATACTTGTTTCCGATAGAGACGTTAAAACTCGTTACCTGGAGAGGTGGAGAATACTTGTAAACTAGAGAGACGTTACAACTCATTCTAGTGAGAGCTCTTAAGCAATTTGTCAAGAGAAAGCAAGTCAAGAGCTCATTCAAGATTAAACATGTCCTTTCCACTCCAAAACCCCTTTACAAAACATAATTTACATTAGACCATTGGCTAAAAGACTACTTATGAATTATGGAAGAACATAAAGCCCAACACATCCTACTTCAATCCATTTGGAGTACAATGCTTTATTTTTAATACCCAGGAAAATCTTGTAAATTTTGACTCCAAAAGTGATGAAGAAATTTTACTTGGATATTCTTAGACATTTATATCTCTAGAACTTTAGTAGTTGAGAAAGTAATCCATATAAGATTTAATGATTACAAGCCTAATAAGAAATTATCTGAGCAAGAGCATACACCCATACTCAATATGTAGGAATTAAAGAGCAATCTACCCAAGGCAAATGATGAATTTGAGATTCCATAAGAATCAAAGGATGCATCCCAAAATCGATAAGAGTCACCAAACGATGACTATTGAGCATCAGCTGAAACTGGTGGTGAAAATAGAGAACCAACAAGAAGACATTCCACCTTGAAGAAGAACCATCTAGTAGACGCAATTATTGGAGATCCCAACAGAGGTGTTTTAATGAGGTCAAAAATAAGAGATCAAATGACTATGCTTTTCAAATGAAGGCCAAAAGTATAAAAGAATGACTGGAAGACAAAAGTTGGGTTGAGGCCTTGAAAGTGGAGCTAGACCAATTCCAAAAAACTAAAGTATGACACTTGTAGAACTACCATTTGAAAAAGCGATCATAGGGGCTAAGTGGGTGTTCAAAAATAAACTCAATGAACAAGGTAAGGTTGTGAGAAACAAGGCCAAACTTGTTGACAAAAGCTACTCATAAAAAGAAGGTATTGACTATACTTAAACTTATTCTCCAATAGTTATATTGTACGCAATTCGTAATTTACTATCATTTACTGCATTCAATAGAATAAAATTATATCATATAGATGTTAAGGGTGTTTTTTTCAAAATGGATTTATTAAGAAAGAAGTGTATGTTAATCAATCCCTTAATTTTAAAAACTCTAACTTATTTTCAAACATAACAAAGCTTTTTATATGTAGAACAAACTCCTAAAGCTAGGTTTGAATGTCTTAATAACTTTTTATTATAAAATAATTTCAGAAAGGAAGTATAGAGACTACGTTATTTCATCTTAATCCAAGTATACGTAGATGATATCATATTTAGAGTTACAAGCAAAACATTACGAAATTAATTTCTAAATTCATGGAAAGAGTTGTAGACGAATTATCTAAACGAAACTACTAGAACAGTTTGATGTACGGTTTGCAAGCTTGAAGGAGAATACGGTGTCATGTATTAAGAATTAGTTAAAAACATTTTTCTTGATCTTTGAACTTTACGTAGAATTGATTTTGGGTCCTATTTTTAATTTGAAGAATTTAATATTTCAATTGTTAATAGTGATTGAATTAATACTCTCCCTTCTTATTTTACTGCAGACTTGGAAGGGTAAGCTTATCTCTATGGCTGGTAGGTTGTGTCTCATTAAGGCAGTCTTTACTGCTATACCTCTATTCTATCTGTCTTTGTATAAAGTGTCTGTAGGTGTGTGCAAAACTATTAGAAGAATACAGGCTAAATTTCTCTGGGGTTGGGGTTTCGAAGGTAAAAAAATTGCTTGGGTAGCATGGGACAAAGTTTGTGCTTCTATTGATAATTGAGGGTTGGGTGTCAAATATATAGAGAATTTTAATGTCGCTCTTCTAGCTAAATGGTTATGGAGGTTAGATACGAAAGAGGAGGGAGTGTGGATAGATATTATCGACTCTAGGTACTGCCCTTGGAGGCAGAGACGGGTAATTTAGGTGATCGGAAAGCCTCTAACTGGTGGCAAGATCTGAGTAAATTAGGTGCTTCAGTCAATCGTCAGAACTGGTTTTTCAATAACATTATGTGGGAATTGGGTGAACTAAGATTAGTTTGTGGGATGATATTTGGTCTGGCAATATAGTGCTTAAAGATAGATTTCCCAGATTGTATTCTTTGTCTTTAGATACAGGTAAGGCTATCAGTGAATTGGCAGAATGGGTAAATGTTGAGGGACGTCAAGTACTCTCATGGAAGTTTCTGTGGAGGAGAGAGTTGTTTGAGTGGGAGAAGGATCAGGTTGGATAGTTAATTACTATTATGAACGCTATCAGGTGGAAGAGGGGTACTCCGGATAAGAAGGTGTGGGGTGTGGGGGACCTTAGAGAATACACAGTGGGAGCTGGATATAGGGTTTTAAATGAAAATGACAATTCCTCTAGTAACAAGTCTTTTAGAGAATTATTGAGCCTTAAAGTTGCAGGCTCAGCACAAGTGTGTGTTTGGAGGGCTATGTTAGAAAAGCTTCCGACTAGAATTAATCTGGAAAAGAGAGGAGTTGTAGTCATTAGCAACTTATGCCCTTTGTGTATGAAGGCTGAGGAAACTGCTCAACATGTCCTCATCAGTTGTGATATTGCTCAAAAGTGTGGGACAATTGTGATAGGTGGTAGGTATCTCTTCTGCTAGGCCCCTTAATATTATGGATCATTCCCAGAGCTTTTATTTTCAAGTCTTAGCAAGAAAACTAATTTAGTTTTGAGGGCTATGTGGGTGACTATAGTGTCGAAAATTTGGAGGCATAGGAATAAACTGGTGTTTTAATAATGGGGTGGTGGATGGTGTGGAGATATTTACTTTGGCACAACTCAAGGCTTAGTCTTGGAATAAATTTAGATGGCAGAGGTTCAACTATTCTATATCAGATTGGTTTCTACGTCCTATTCTATGTCTGGAAAATTTTACTTAATTTTTACTGTAATGGTTTGAACTGTGGTCTGTGGGGAGAAACTTTTGCTTCAGGGTGCTTAAGGCTTGGCTTTATAGTCTAATGTGGTCTCTCGAGAGGGGTAGGTGTGGGTGTGTATACAGGTACGTTTGTCTAGAACAAGTGCGGGCAGTGGCAGCTAGAAGCGAGGGATCGAAAGATTGCAAACTTGAAGTTCAAATTGGTGTTGTTCGAATGAGAACATATTTGGTAACCTGTACTGCATTTGTTTGTTAGGCTCAGTTATTTGGTTGGCTTGATTGTACTGTTGTTATGTGTTCTTTGTAAGGTAGTGGAATGACTATCTCCTTATTGTTCAGATGTAGGCAGGAAAGTTATTGTATTGTTTTGTTTATGTAACAAGGTGGAACAACCCTTAAGTGCTCCTATTAATTTCATTCTTCGTTGTTCAAAAAAAAAAAACTTAATAAGTTTATATCCTTAAAAAAAAACTATATTTTAGAAAATTAAATTTACAAAGTAAAAAATATAAAGACTACAACAAAGTCTGACTAAAAACTTAGGTACCAAAACTCATTTTTCTTTAAATAATAATATAGTAAGTTCTAACCATACATTATTTGATATATTTGTCCTAAATGTTGTTTATTATTGAATAAAAATTATTTTACAAAATCATAAGAGCGAAAAATTATTGAAAATTACATTACAATTAAAAATATAAACATGCTGATAAAAAAATTAAAAATATAAATATACAGATTATAAGATCAAAAAATGTTTTTTGATATAGTCAAGCATCGATTTTTAAATTAAGCTGTTACATAAAATGAAATTTAAAAATATAATGTAAAAAATTAAAATAAATTAAAAATTTGTAATGAATAAAATTGGAATAAGAGATAACAATTAACTCCTAAAGTCTATTCAGATGTGGAAACTTTGTTGGCTTTTCTTTGCAAATGAGCCAACCCTTGTGCTTATTTCATAATGATATCTTTCCTTATTAAAAAAAAAAAAAAAAACTCCTAAAAACACTTTGAGTTAAGATGTTTTTTAAAAGTCACTGTTGAATAGGTCTTATGCTCTAATTTAAGAGCAGAGCTAAGATGATTTCTGTATATAAAAAAATTAGTTAATAATTTGTTAAAACAATATTAGTGAATGCGACGTCTTAACATTTGAGTTTGTAATATTTCTAAGTTGATCTTTCATTTTGTATTGTGAATTGTGAAATGCGAATTGTGATTACCATATTACTAGAAAAGGCAGGTTAAAGAAAGAGGAGAAGAGACACTTACATGCCCTTTTTGGATGGCATTGGAAAACCATAACAAGCAATACCACACACTTTATTTATCTAGTTAGGTGTGATGCTCCTTTCCATTGAGAAATCCAATCCCCTCACAGAGAAAAAGAAAAACAGTACAAAATTAGTGAATTTGATTTTAACTCCTATAAATTCTTTTATTTCTTTTCATCTGTGTAGTATTTGAAATATTTATTTTTAAGCATTATAAAATATTTGGATTTTAATTTATTTCCTATGAATTACTTTTCTTCAATTTTTATTTTTCAAAAATTCTAAATTACTATTTTTAATTCTTAATCTTCATTTTAATATAAATAATAATATTTTTATAAATTCTAAGAGTAATTTAGGTTCAACAATATTATATCAAAACACTAATATGCATTAATATTTTAATCCACATATTAAATGAAATTATATATAATATTAGATATCCAGAGAAGTAATTTTTAACTTTTTAATTACAGCTATTAAAGTCAAAACTCACTTTAAAAGGTACTATGAAAACCCACATACATAAAAACAAAATGTTGCAGCAACATTAAGCAAATAAGACAGGCGTGTCATGAAAATTAACAAGAGGTTTATCACACAAGGAATTACCTAAGCCAAGTACTGGAACTCAGATCCAAGTGCAGATTCTCCAACCGTACCATGCATGTATATAATATAGTTTCTTTTCCCAGGTTGTGAGGTACAAAAGAAATCCAAAGAGCTTAGGTTATGAAAGATGACCAAGAAGCCATCCATGACTCTGTGTAAACACCAACTACAGGTTACTGAATATACAAACTGATAAGAGGGCAGGGACGACCCCCACTCTCAAACTGCAACCATAGCAATGGTGTCAGAGATTGGATGAGTTTTCCGGGCTGAAAATGACAGTAGGAGGTACGGTTCACTCCAATGAACCCTAATTTTTGTAATTACCAATTTGTCTTTTTTGCTCAGTCGGTAGCTAGTACTTTTTCTTCAGTTTTTTTAATTCACAATGAATCCCTTTTGGCCACTGTTTCAATTAAGATTATTCACTGTTTCAATAGTAAGGAAAATATATGTTTTGTACCTAATATTAAAGGATCAGAATGGAGAGTATGGTAATTAAAATGATTCATGTTTTCATTCATTAGATTTTTGTATCAATTTGTTTAAACTTTATACTCGTGTGGATTTCTGGTTAACTAACATTACTAAAAAATTATACGGTGACAATGTCTGAAAAGTATGGGTTTTGCAGAACTGATTATGGAGTGTGGAATATTTTCATTAATATTCGGAATGGAAAGTGCACGTTTTATATGTATATGAAGAGAGAGAAGTACGAAAAGAATTTGATCTCTTAATTTTCTTGGTGATTGATTGATTAATTGGTTACCATTTACTATCTTACCTTCCTCGTTGAAGGGTATCAAAACTTTTTTGTACAGAAGAAACAGTGAACCGTGTTTGCACCGTTTCACTTCCACCCACCTTTTAGAACCCTTGGGTTAAAAAGTTGAAGCCTCATGATAAAAAAAAACACCCCATTTTTCCCTAGTTAATTTGTACAGCAATATGTGATAAATTTTTCACCACGCACCCCATTTTGGTTGCTTAAAGTTAAGCATGTATAATTTGAAATTAACATATCAGAGATTATGTAGACCTACTTTTAACCCCACATTCCTTCAAATTCTGTGAGGGCTAAGTAGAACCCTAACCCTAACGACACCAGAGACAATCACAGGAAAAAAACACACATATTAACGGGTTCAAAAGTTGAATGATTTGACCCTGCTCTGCTTACGTTGCTTCCACATAATGAGGCAAAAAACCCACAAATTATGTGTCTTGTACTCGGTTTACTTGGACGATTACTGTCTCATTCTCTCTTTCTCTCTCTCACTCACACTCACATTCACACACACACAACACTTTCTTTCTCTCTCTTCCTTGCTGCCAAAGAACCAGGTCCAGCAGATAATCCATCCACATAACAATAGACACTATGCACGCAAAGCAAATCCAAGTTCCATCATTGGCCTAATTCAAACCCCTTCTTCTTAACCATTGCTCTAAACACTTTTTTTTTCTTCTTGGATGGGTTATAGTGTTAGCACAACTCATCCCTAGTCTCTAGCTCTATCCCTTCTCTCAACCCTTTATATTAAAGGGTGTGTTGGGGCATCACTTTGGACCATTAAGTTGGGAGCTGAGGGTTCAAACCAGTTCATTGTTCGGAGGAAGATAGAGATACACTTCTTCAAGAGCTAGGGTTTCTGTCCCCTCTCTCAAACCCATTAATTGAAAAGACAGAAAAGAAAAATCTTCAAATGTTCCCTTACAGTTCCAACCCCTATCCTTCTTTCCCTTCATCATCTTCTTCATTCCATCCTTTTCCCTTCCTCAACCTTGAGAATGCTTCTGCAAGCAACACCCTTCTTCATGATCCACTTTCTGTGCCTTACTTGCCAACTCATCACAACCCTCCAAACATCCAAGAAGCACTGAGCAATTTGCCAGTCTCAGATCACAACTGTGGTGGTGGAGGTTCTGCAATGACCAAGCCTGACCCAAATGGTGGTGGTGGTGGTGGTGGTGGTGGTGCTCCTCACTATGGCCTTTCTTGCTTCCTCACAAAGAAGCCTGCTAAGAAAGACAGGCACAGCAAGATTTACACCTCTCAGGGTTTGAGGGACCGGAGGGTGAGGTTGTCTATTGAGATTGCTCGCAAGTTCTTTGATCTTCAAGACATGCTAGGGTTTGACAAAGCCAGCAACACCCTCGAGTGGCTCTTCAACAAGTCCAAGAGAGCAATTAAGGAGCTGGCAAGGAGCAAGAACAGCAACAACAGTGAAGAAGGTGCCAAGAGCTTCTCTTCTTCATCTGAGTGTGATGATGACTGTGAAGTGATTTCTGAGATCAGGCAGAAACAACAACTCATCACTGGTGATGCTGCTACTCCACACAACCTACAACAAGGGTTAGATTCAAGCGACAATAAGTCACCGACATCGCTGGCTGCAAGGGAGAGGATGAAGTTGAAAAGGACACAGAAGGAACCTGCAAAGATGAAGGAGTCAAGGGAGAAAGCAAGAGCAAGAGCAAGGGAAAGGACTAGTAACAAGATTATGTGCAATGTTAATTCCAACACAGGGAGGGTGCAACAAGACTTGAAGAAAAAGTACCCTGCAATTGAAAATAACCACTCTCAAATCATGCATCAATCAAGGTCACCCACTCACCCTCACCACCTTGTGGGGAGTGAAGCACCTAGAGATGACTTCAACGTTATTGAGGAATCCATTGTGATCAAGAGAAAGTTGAAGCCATCATTGATGTCCTCTTCTCATCACCATCACCAAAACCTTATGATCCCTAAGGAACCACCATGTTTCAACAACAACAGTGAGTACCACCCTTTCTCCAATTTATCTCCAAATTGGGATGCTAATGGATCCACTAGCCGCTCCAACTTCTGTGCCATAGCTAGCATGAATCTATCCACAGGTATGTGAGGTTGTTGTGTGTTTCATGAAAATGATACTAGTGCTAACTAAGCTCTCTTCTAGAAACCTTCTATTTTGATGATATTCATAGTTCTGTGAGTCTTCAATTTTCAGGGCTACAAATCTTTGGAAAGTCTTGGGAGGAGTGCACCAATCCACGTTTACACTAGATTGTATGTGTGTGTGTGTCTTAGCTTTTCCCTTTCCTTTTGTATTTTTCAGTATCATCTGATTCTAATGAAACTCTTCTGCGGTTTGCCAAGGAATCATATGAAGGCAACTTTCTGTGTTTTCAACCAGTAACTTTTCTGTCCTATATTCCCTTTCCACAAAATGTTTGTACCTCATCTTCTTTTGCTCATCATCAGCCAATGGCGTGTGACAGTTGGCACAAAGGTTGCTGCTGCGTGTATTGGTTTCTGACCAATATTTAAAGTGTCGTTGGCATTGCATAATGCCAATTAGTTATCATGAAACTGTTCCTTCCAGCAGATTTTAAATATTTATATATTTGGTTAAGATCGTTCAACAGTGACTAATATTTATGTATTCCTTTGTTATTAAAACATTTCAAGAAGTTGATTATATACCTTATTGCAAGAGGAGATGGAACTAAAGAAATCTCAAGGTTTTTCCGCTTCTGTTTGTGGTGGAGCTATTGATGTAGCATGCACTTCCTGATTTACATTATTAATCACTAAGTGTGAGTACAAAAAAAAAAAGGCTCATTAATATACTAGTTTTCTAAGTATATAGAGATTGCATATTGATGGAAACTCATCTTAAATACAGAAGAAATGAAGTAAACCACGTTAAATTTCACATCATACAAGATTGTCAAAATCATAGAGAAATTCTGAAGAAGTAGTGGGGTATTTTTTTTGTATACCTTTGACAGTATGATTTGATTTCTATCAAACATTTTTTTTTTCTTTTTAATAGTAGCTATTTCAACTTAAAATAATCTGATTCTTGTTTTGTCTCTCAAAAGGTTTGATCCTTTGGTGTTATATCTTAATTTATTTTCTAAATGCATAGACAGATTGAAGTATCAGCTACATAAATATGGGAATGGACACAGGTATATTTATACTACTATGTACCACTATTAAGATCTCAATCATCATGTACTTCAGGTTTATGTATATTTGATGCAGCATGCATTTTGGCTGTTACATCTTTGAAACTTGGTTTCTGATTGTGAATGATTTCATGTTGTCTCATCACGTCTTTCACTAATTTTTTCGTTCAAATAGAAGATCTTCATCTCTCGTAGATCTTGAATATAATGATGGACCATTCCGAGCTCTATGATGGTTAAACAACATATCATAGAAGAAAATGGCCAAATAAACGATTTTAGATAGCCACAGGGTTAATTTACTAAAAAAAATAGCAACAACCATGAGTAGAAGAAAATGTGATATTTTACACAAATGGAATTTTTTGTTGAAAGCTTGCATGTGATCATCTTTTGGAGCTCATATAAGATCACTTGGTTATAACAAATGCATGAGTTTCTTCCCAAAAGTAAATTGAATTTCTGAATTGCTAACTGCATATAAAAAGTCTTGACAGATAATTTTGCTCTCCACAGATTAATTTAAAAGAATTAAAAGTTTTTCTATTCTGACATTTCTTATCTGATATCTAAACTTTTTATGGGTTGCTAAATGAAATGGCAAAGATTATTACAGATGTAGTACAGTCTTCGAACATTTATATTTAACTAATAGTGTTGGCAAGACAACGTCTGAGATGTCAGATAAGCCATATATACTTCGATTGATATGATTTGATTTGATTTCCACCTGATTTTCCTAATTTTTATGTTATGTTGATTCTTTTCTACTTCTACAAACTGGTGTTAAGTTTCTTTTCACTTACAAACTCTCAATTCATCAACAATAAATGCAAACATAAATAAAGAGTCTCGATCATACAAAAAGGTGAGGCTGAGATTATCTTTGCTTTAATCATTTGCTTTACCCTAAAAGATTTTACCCATTCATGTAAGGTATGTGAGGATTTATAAACCTCTAAGCATCTACTGTTTTGTGTGATTTTAAAGTTTCTTTGGTAAAAACTTAGCCCAATGAACAAACAAAGATATAGAGAACTAGAAAGTTAATTCTTCTGTCTTTGCGTGTACAATTGTTTAGGTTAATGTTCATAGGGAAAGTTTCTTTCTCACGTGTTTACAACAATAATATGCGATCATATAAATTTCAAGAAAACATAGATGATGAAATAATGATCATAAACAAACTCTGCAGCAGACAGTGTCCTAAATTACTGTTTACTTAGAGCATCTGCACAGATATATTGAGAAGATCTTCCAGTTCAAACGGTTCTCATACTTAATTATTACGAAAACAATTCAAGATCATATGATACACAATTAAAATGAAAATGAAATGGAATTATTTTTGGACATCTATATATAATTGTACAACTAAGATAGTTTATTATTCAGGAAATAAGAAATTAAAACAATTACACGATTCTATGTTTTGGTGGAGAAGCTTTTCCATGATGTGCAACATAGTTAGGTTCAATCTTTTTATATTATGACAACTTTCATTTTTCCTTTTCTTCAGTGCATTCTTTTTCATGAAAAGTTGAAATGCATGAATGATATATATCATGAGTCATATTACACACTAAAACACTTCATTTGGTCCCAACATAATTTGGGTAAGTGCCATAGAGTTTTCAAATGGCCTACACACATTTGGTTGTCTTTCAAATTTGGAGTTTGATGGTGTTAAAATTTACAGGTTGAAATGGAAAATGAATAAGAAAACGAAACAAATACAAATGCAACTATCCATAGCTTTTTCTTTTTTCCAGTTATGCTATATCTAAAGAAAAATTAGTAGCCTTTACCTACTTTTTCTTCCATTTTCTTTCTACATAATTTCTTTTCATAACAATTTATTTATTTTCTCTTACATCACTAATCTTATTTGTCATTTTCTCCCACAAACTTTTCTAACTTTTCTTGTTTCTTCTTATTAGAGTACAACTACAAATGAGAATATCAAATCTCATATTAAGAGAAAAAACAAGATGAGCAATATATATAAATTAGAAAGACCAATAAATCTAATGAATAAAATTTTTTAGTCCAATGTAATGTTAAATTTTGATTAATTCATTTTTAATGAATTCACTTTTTTCTCCCTCCTGTATATACTTCATTTGCTCATTTTTAACTCATACATTCCTTTTTGAACAGATGAACTATATATTATCATTATTCGTCTTTAAAATCAAGCACCTATAATCCATTAAGCATAGATTTTTTCAAAAGAAAAAAAAAATCTACCTCTGAAATTCTTTTACAAAAGTCTAGATTTGTATTGTAGTTGACTGGAAAAAACCAACCCGTACCTTTTTAATAAAAATTACTCAATATATATTGCGTTTGAAAAACCAAGCATATCATCTTCTCTTGTTTTCTAGTTTTAATTTTTCCATAAAATGTAGACTTGGACTAATAACATTTGGAAGCTTTGAAGATATGTTAGAAGGCAGATAAGAATTGACGAATCGCTACACAGTTGTGTTGTCAGGTGCCAAGGTGGAAAAATTACTCCTCATCTTAATCCTTTGTTTTATTTTAGTTTAATAATTTTAACAATAACTTATCTTTAATATTAAATTAAAAGAAAAAGAAAAGATGAAAATAAAAATGAAAAAGTATTCCATTTTAAAAGTTTCAAGAATAATTTAATGATTTATCTATCTTTCTATATTCCTTATTAATTTCTCCTACTTGAACATGCAAGTTTTAAATTTTCACCTTTCAGAGTAAGAAGTATATGCAGTTCTTTTAATCCAACTCACCTTTTTCTTTATCTCTTTCTTCATTGGCTTCCTCTGTCCCTCTTTGCTCCTCTGTCTCTGTCTATGTATCTGTCCAGACAATTCCATTAGGTTATTTTTCAATTTTTCTAATTCTAGATATTATATTCTATTATTTAAGTAATGAAAGATTTTATCGTCTACTCATAACGTAATATTCTTTTAAAAAAATTATATTAATTAGAGATCAAATTCATTCATAATATATAAATAAGGTAAATTTCACTTTACTCATGAAATGAATTAGGTTTAATTTGACCCTGTTAATATGGTAGCAGAATTATTCAAAATATAACCTACTCAAAATGTGAATATATTATACCATTTCTTATTTAACTCCCTCAATTCTAAACCTCTACTTCTTTGATGACATATCTTAAACAAATATCTATATCACTCTTCCCTAACTAAAAATTCTAATTTGCATTATGATGTTTAATAATTCTTTTAATATTTTCCTTAGGTCACATCATTACTAACAAGTTTTTGGAAGGGGTCACATCTCTTGGTATATTCGTTCACACATCTCTTAAATGTGAAATATATTCATTCACACATCTCTTAAATGTGAAATATATTATTGTAAGAGTGCTAATTTGTCCATACTTGTGCTATATTTGGTTATAAGCTACTGCAAATGTGTTTATAAAAAAAAAATAAGTCATGGTTTTAGTGTTTAACCATATTTAAGATATTAGTCCCTCTAACTTAACAGATAAATTAGGATACAATAAAAACAAAACAAAAAAATCATTGTAAACAACATCATTAAAAAAGACCTATATATATTTAGACTTTCAAGACCAATAGGGTTGGGACTTAAACTTATAATCCCATGATAATTATACTTTCTCAATTAAGTGCTCAGTGTTAGGCTTAAAACTACATTTGTTAGTTATGGAACAATTATGCTTCCTTCTTTGGCCATACATACACAGCCCCTTATTTATAACATGTTGAGAACAGACTACAATATAGGTTCCTTTTTCACACATGGTGCTACCTTTTATGCCCATTCAATCAAAATTAATGGCCTCCCACAACTATTTTTTTCTCATATTAATTATAGGTCTAGATGAGTGTTTGTTTTGTCTGGAATTTTTTTAGAAAATTGAGAGTGTAGTGTTAACTACAGAAACTTTTATTATTATTTAAAGGACAAGAAATATTTTAACACCTCAAAAACATGCAATGATAATCAATTTTGAACAATAATTATGAATCTCATACAAATATTTTTTTTTTTGTCCAGTTTTGGATTTCTTATCCACTAAGTCATAGAGGAATCTTGTTCAGGATACTGTTGTGGTCCAAATATCTTTGTTCTCTTGTCATAACTCTGAGTTCTCTTGTTTAATTGTTTGTTTACCAAAAAAATACTTTTGATTATTTTACTTTAAAAATAATAAATGTCATGAATGGACTTTTTATCTCTTATAATGTTTGGAGAATTGAAAATTTTAGTTTTAAAAAATAAAATTTATTATAATTATTTTCTCTATATACATGAATCATTTAAGGATAAATTTTAAGAAAATACAATTACACGCAAATTTAATACTATTAACTAAATTAACAATTTTCATTATAAATATATAATTAATTGTCAGTATTTTACTTTTAAAGACTGAGGAAGTATATCTAATACACTAATCAATACCCTGATTTAGAAGGAAAAGTAAAGATGAAAACATGTACTGTTTTACGTTGATGTTTCTTTCTAAGTTTTTATCTGATTAGAAGAGGATAATTAATACTCTTTTGGGTACATATATATATATATATATATATATATATATATTGATCGGCAGGGTATAGTATTTATATGGGATTGTTAATCTTAATATGGGGTTGCCCTTGTTACAGGGTTTGGTGTTTGATTGGTTAGGGCTTTTGTTGGTTAGAAGGCTTTGAATTCATTTTCATTTGTCTTGTTTGTGTAACCCCTCATATCCTTTTTCTTAATGAAGTGTAGGGCAGTTACTTGTAGGATAATGAAAAACCCTCATGCTTTGTCTTTTCTCCCCGTCGTCTTTGTTTTAATTCATCTGAAAAATTATAGTTAGGTCTCTCTAACCTATTGTAATATCAAGACAATAGACCTAAGCTACATATTTAACTAGTTAGTAATCTTTGTTCGTTTCATGTAATATATATATATATATATATGAAGATTATGAAATGGAATTTTTATATGTTTATAGTTTGCTTGTTCATGTGTAACCATTGAGACTCTGTTCAGATTCATTGCTTTTATTAGCTGCTTGTTCTTGTTTTTATATGCACTGTTGTAGCTTGAAGGTTAGTCGGAAAGCTTGTGTGTTCATTGTATACAAGTACCACCTAAGATTCACTAAGCACATATGTTTACAGATTTTCCATGGTGTAATTTACTGGTCTTATTGTAATCCTACAGGAGGAATAATGGACAGTAGAACTGGGTCGAAGGAATTAGGATACCACTGTGGTATATTTTTAAATGTTGAATACTTGTCATGCTCAAATTAAATATTGTTGTGAACTATAATTGTGTAAGATTTTTTGTTATTATTATTATTATTATTGTAAAAAGATAAGTTTATGAAAATTCATATAAATGTAAAAAATTATATTAGGAGGAGAGGATTACTTTTGATATTTATAAAAAGGTTAAAGCATTCTATTTGTGCTTCTATTTATTATATTTTTTATTATTAACAAAAAGAATAAAATGTAAATTCGGTATATTTTTAAGATTTGGATTGTATTCTAGTCATTTTAATTTAACCTCTGTTTAAATAATAATCATAATATTAATAATAATAATAAAAACAATGTTTTAATTAATAAACATAATATTTTTAGTCTATTTAAAAAAAAAAAAAAAAAAAAATAATAATTTTTTTATTTTTTAAAAAAAAAAAAAAACAATCAACACAAAACAAAAGAAAAAAAAAAAAAGAGGAAAAAAGAATAAGAGTCTTTTTTTTTAATAAAAAAAAACAAACCAAACAGTCAAAA